>Ga0193951_1000734_pt1 | contig 14679 bp, 12 predicted proteins | sample BB_2_MG_FD_140370 | JGI IMG/M metagenome (GOLD analysis project Ga0193951, IMG submission 140370) | Microbial mat bacterial communities from the Broadkill River, Lewes, Delaware, United States - BB_2_MG | ecosystem: Environmental > Aquatic > Freshwater > River > Microbial mats | place: USA... | reverse complement strand
ACTCATAATCGGTAGGTCCAGTGTTCAAATCACTGAGGGGCCACCACTTTTCCTCAATGCTTTCAGCGAAATTACCCACTAACATAAATATTACTTTCTCATATTATAGTTATTTTTTTAAGCTAATTAGCTGCTCTCACTTTATTCTTCTGCTTATTAACTAAGAAGAAAACTCTGCTAAACCTTCTAGAATTGGGCATTTAGCATTATCATCACCATCACACTTATCTGCTAATTCTTGCAGCACTGTTTTCATTTTCTCTAGCGCTAAGATCTTTTCATTAATATCTTGTAAATGATTTTGTGCGAGTTGTTTTACCTGACGACTTTCTCTATCACTGTCTAACCAGAATTTCAGTAGTGATTGAATTTCTGCCATGGAAAACCCTAAGTTTCTCGAACGTCGGATAAAACCCAATTGTTGTAATTGGGTTTGATTATATAATCGATAACCGGCCTCAGTACGGCTGGCTTTTTTTAACACGCCGATGTCTTCATAGTAGCGAATCATTTTAGCCGATATGCCTGTTAAGCTAGCAGCTTTACCTATGGTGACCAGTGTATCCATGTTATTTCTCCTTCATTGACCAACGTTGTAATAGCAAAGCATTACTCACTACAAATAAGCTACTAAATGCCATTGCGGCACCCGCAATAATAGGGTCGAGGTAACCAAAAGCAGCAAGTGGTATTCCTATTGCGTTGAAGATAAAGGCCCAAAAAAGGTTTTGTTTTATTTTACGGTAAGTGAGCCTTGAAATAGTTAGTGCTGTGGCTACTAAGCTTGGTTTACTACGCATTAAAGTAATAGCTGAGGCGCTAACGGCAACATCGGTACCCGACGCCATTGCTATTCCTAAATCAGCTTGTGCAAGGGCAGGAGCATCGTTAATACCATCACCTACCATAGCTACTTGGTAACCTTGCTCTTGATATTGACGAATATATTTAGCTTTATCTGCTGGAAGTACTTCAGCTTTGAAATCGTCCAACTGTAATTTTGTCGCAACCCATGTTGCACTAGCTTGACTGTCGCCAGTAAGCATAGCGACCCTTATGCCTTCTTGTTGCAACGTTTTTACCGCTAATAGCGCATCAGACTTCAGTTCATCATTAAAACAAAACAGGGCAAGTAATTTTATTTCATCTGCTTGCTGGCTAGCCAACCAAGAAACAGAGGCTCCAGGTATTTTTATTTGCTCAGTTGGTAGATTTATTCCCAACTCTTGCATCCAGTGACTACTGCCCATCATTAGTAAATTTTTGCCAATATTACCTTTTACTCCATAACCGGCAACAACTTGAAACGCTTCTATTGTTACTGGTTGAATTTCTTGACTTAAAGCTTTGTCTACCACGGCTTTACCTAAAGGGTGTTCACTATTTATTTGTAGGGAATAAGCTAATTGTAATACTTCTGCTTCCGTGCCATTGATAACAATCATTTCATTTAAAACAGGTTTGCCTTGAGTTAAGGTACCTGTTTTATCAAAGACGACGAGGTCGATATTTTTTGCTTGTTCTAGTGCAATGGCATCTTTAACTAATACACCGAATCTGGCAGCGGTTCCTGTGCCTGCCATAATAGCCGCAGGGGTTGCCAAGCCAAGAGCACATGGGCAAGCAATAACTAGAACGGCCACCGCATTTAGAATAGCGCTAGTCCAGTCATTAAATATTACTCCCGTTACCAATAGCGTAGTGATGGCAACCAGTAAAACTACGGGGATGAAAATACTGCTGACTTTATCAACGATGGCTTGTACGGGCGCTTTTGCTCCTTGGGCTTGTTCAACGAGTTGAATAATTTTAGATAACGTTGATTCGGTGCCAACATTGGTAGTACGAATTTCTAGAATACCGTCTAAGTTCAGAGATCCACCTGTAACAATATCGCCTTCTTTTTTACTGACAGGGACAGATTCACCACTAATTAAGGCTTCATCTAAGTGACTTTTTCCTTGTAGAATCTCTCCATCCACAGGTACTCTTTCACCTGGAATTACTTTTACTGTTTCACCTGACAGTACTGATGACACTGAGACTTTTTGCCATTTACTTAAACGTAGTACTGTTGCCTCAACAGGCTTCAAGTTCTCTAACGATCTTAGGGCCTCTGTAGTACGACGTTTTGCCTTGTGTTCTAAATATTTACCTAACAGAACCAAGGTGATGACCGCACTACTACTTTCAAAATACAAGTGAGGCATGCCTTGATCACTATTAAAGGTCCACCATAAGTACAAAGATAATCCATAAGCGGCACTTGTACCGATAGATACTAGAAGATCCATATTACCCATTCTTGCTTTGAGTGCTCCCCAGCCAGCTCGATAAAAACGAGCACCAAAATAGAATTGAACAGGTGTCGCTAGTAGCCATTGCCAAAAAGACGGTAACATCCACTCTTGACCAAATAGCATACCTAACATAGGGAATACCAATGGTAAGGTTAGTAGGCCTGCACCCAATACAGGCCACCAAGCTTTACTATAAAAAGGCTCACTTTTATTGGTTTGGTTTAACTTACTGTCGGTATTTAATGGGATAAAGAGATAACCAGCTTGTGTTACCGCTTGTTCTAATTGCTCGTCGGTTACAAAAGATAGTATGTTTACTTGTGCCTGCTCTGTCGCTAGGTTGACTGACGCGCTAACTACGCCGGCTACTTTAGCTAAGGCTTGTTCGACTCTAGTAACACAAGAAGCACAACTCATTTTACCAATTCCAAATTGCTTTAGCGTTAATGGAACTTGATAACCAGCCTCGGTAACTGCCGTCACTAAATCATGATAACTTGCACTGCCTTGAATAATGGCTGTTTCAGTTGCTAGGTTAACGGTAACTTCCGTTACTCCGCTCACCTTGTGTAGCGCCTTTTCAACACGCCCTACACATGATGCACAGGACATACCGTTAATTGTGAGTTGTATTGTCGTATTCATAAGCCTCTCACTTAAATTGTGTATTGAGTTGTAAACTAACACTAGGTTAAACCTTACCATGGTTGTAAGGTCAACTGTTTTTATTTAATTGATATCTCAAAAGCTTAACAATGTCACCACAACAATTTTAGCGCTTTTTAAATAAGCTGTGGCCTTCTATTATCTACTTTCACTCGCTTTGAATTTTTGAGACTATAGTGATCATTGTATATTTATAAATGGCATTAATAAGTTGAATAGCACTAACAAAAATAAAGCTAATAACGAAAAAAAGGGCTTATTCAAAAAAATTAGTACGCCACCTCATTATGAATCTTACAGTTGGGGAGCCAAGCATAGTTTAATTGCTAAAGTAGTATACTGGTGTATATATGTATTCCGCTTTACTTCGCTGTTACAGCTGCTCAAAGCATTACAACGCAATAAGTCTTCTAAAATAAATGATAGTAAAGAGCGAGTAGATATACATGCGCGCGATACCGAGTATTACTTATTAGCGGTATTTTCTTTTTCCGCTATTTTATATTTTTTAAAAAGTATGGCCTGGATTAACCTTGGCATATTCCAACCTATGTTTGCGCTAGAGGGATTACCCAATCTCATTTTAACTGTTTATCTTTGCTACTTTTTATTTGAATCAATTGTTTGGATATTCTATTACTTATTGTTTAGAATTTTGATTGAAAAGCATCTTTCTATTTTTAATGAAGCTGAATACTTTATTACCTTGCCCTTAGTACTCGCCACTCAGTTCTTTTTAATCGCTAGCATTATTGATGTTAATGTCAGTGAAGTGATTGCGACAATTTTGAACTTCCCGGCAATAACAAATGATATTTCTGCGAACTTTAAATTAACGCTGTCACTATTAGGCTATATGTATACGGTACTGATCATAGCGAATATTATTAACCTTATACCAGCCATTCCCGTTAGACGCAGACCAAATATTACAATAATAGGGGCGGGGGATGTTGTGCAAAAAAGAATGTTACCAGCCTTAAAAGATCGTGGTTTTTACTCAAACAAACAAATAGCAATAGCAAGCGATACTATTTGTCCGCAGTTTAAACAGGCATTAAATGATCAAGGCATTCGATATTTTGATGCCTCAGAAGCAGGGGAAGGCGGTAACACAACAAAAAAAATTGTCGACTATATTAAAAAGAGTTCATCTTATGCTGTTATCGCAACACCAACTGCTGAGCACATTACGTATATAGATGCTTTAAGCAAAGAGGGGATTGTTTTTGGTGTTGAAAAACCTATTGTAGGAAGTGAGTTAGAGCTAATGGCGCTAGCCGATAACGTTGATACAATAATGAGTAAAGGTTTCTTGTTTAGCTATTATTGGCTCGAAAAAGCGATAGCTCTCAATTACTTTCTATCGTTAAATCCTAACTATAATCGGTTCGTCAATATTTCAATCGTAAATGTAAATAATGAACCGCTTAATGAAAAAGTTGCACCAAGCACCTTAGCTTATATTCAAGGCTTGTTAGGTGAAGTAAAAAAAATAGACATTACTTTTCTTGAAGACATTGATAAACGTGATTGGGCACTAAAAAAAGAGACCGGTGGTTTTTATTACGAAACATTAGTACATCCGATCACTTTGCTTGCCAACATTCTAAAAACAGACGTTAACTTATCCGAATTAAAATCTGAATGGTATTTATTAGAAGATATACCTGAAATTGTGAAATGTTCAGCCGATGAATTAGGTGCTAGCTTAGTGCGTTTATCAGGTACTAGCTGTAATTGTGAAATCGATATACTGGCGGGAAAATTTACTCATAATAAAAAGCGATGTATGGATATAACGTATGAACATGGTTCAATCAACATGAACCTAGATACACTTGTTTGTACGATAGAGCTGACAGGTGAGAAAAAATACTCGAAAACTAAAATCGAAGTAAAATCTGAGTTTGGTGGTAGTTTCTTAGATACTTCTAAGGGATCACAATTTACTGAATTAAAGAATATAAAATACTCAGTGCAAATGACATTGTTTGATTTATTTATTAGCAATTCTGGAGATTGGGGTCACAAGCGTTTTGATGACTATCCGAATCAAGTTCATGTATTGAAAACAATGGCTGATTTTTTAAAAGACGATAAAAATTATTTTTATAAACCAACACTAATCAACAAAACAGTAATGGCAAATACTATCGCCAGTTTTAATCATCAAGAGAAGGTATAAGTTATTGCTATCACTGTATCCCGCTATTGAACCTTTTCATCATTATTACTTAAATGTGGCCAATATTGAATTAGGCGATGAAGAGGCAGCTGTTGAGCATCAGCTTTATGTTGAACAATGTGGAAATCCAACAGGTATTCCTGTGCTTTTTTTACACGGTGGCCCAGGCTCGGGTTGTAGAGCATCGCATCGATGTTTCTTTGATCCTAAGCTGTATCATATTATTTTGTTTGATCAACGAGGTTGTGGGCGCTCTCGACCTTATGGCGCTTTAGCACACAATACAACCGCTAACCTTATTCAAGATATAGAAGCGATACGCCAACACCTTAATATTGACCAGTGGCTAATTTTTGGTGGCTCTTGGGGCACGACACTTGGCTTACATTATGCGAAAAACTTTTCGCAATACGTATCTGGTTTAATACTACGTGGTGTTTTTTTGGGGCGCGCTGAAGATATTGATTGGGTGTATAGCGCAAATGGTGCGGCTAAAATCTTTCCTGATGCATGGAGTCATTTGGTGAAAGGTTTACCTTTAGAACAAGTAACAGAGCCTTTGTCAATGATATATCAGCAACTCACCAGTGATAATATTCAGACTTCAAACCGTATTTTTAGCAAATTAGAATACTGGGAAGCAAACCTTATCTATTGGCAAAACGTAGTTGATTTCAAAGAAAATAAAATAGCTGAAGACGACAAAGTCCCTTCAATTATTCAGTTATATTATTCAATAAACAAGTGCTTTATTAGTGATGAACCTTTACTTGAAAATATAAAAAGCATACGACATATACCGACAAAAATTATTCATGGTCGTTATGATATGGTATGTCCTCTGACGCAGGCGTGGCAATTAAAGCAACACTGGCCTGAAGCTGAATTATCAATTATTGAAATGGCCGGTCATGTTGCAAATGAAGCGAAAATCATTGATGCTTTAGTACAGGCAACTGACGATTTTGCAGCAAACAAATAAGGTTGTAAAAAGCACAATGGAAATTACATGTAGAAATATATACATATATAACAGCATAATTAACGGTATTTTCTAGTTTATGATATGTAGCTTTCAAGTGAATTCAACTCATTGTTTTTAAATATTATTTAAAGGGTGTGTAAAATTAAACAATCGATTTAAAAGTTACATTATGGAACAACTCATCCGTCATACGGTTTCATTTCCTTCTAAAGTATGATGTTTAATAAATGAAAATTAAATATAGTAAAAGGGTGCTTATGAATGCAATGTAAGCAAGAACATAAATTAATATCATCAACCAGCGAGGAATATATTATGTGGACTAAACCTAACTTTGAAGAAATGCGTTTAGGATTTGAAGTAACGCTTTACATCAGTAATCGTTAATTTGAGCAAGACGAATAAATTAATACAAAAAATTACCTCAGTATACTTTTGCTTAAAACCTGAGGTAATTAGTTATCACTAGTTAATTTCTAACTTCCCCTTTGTCTTGATTTCGAGGCACATATGAAAATTTTAGTTCTAGGCTCTGCTGCTGGCGGCGGGTTTCCTCAATGGAATTGTCACTGCGCAAATTGTAAAGGCTTACGCGATGGCACCATTAAAGCAACGGCGCGTACACAATCATCTATTGCAGTTAGCCAAAATGGCAAAGACTGGGTATTGATCAATGCATCACCAGATATCCGTGAACAAATAAATCAATCTCCACAACTTTGGCCTGAAGAAGGCAGTCGTGGTACTAACATTCGTGCCGCAATATTAACTGACAGCCAAATAGACCACACCACAGGTTTGTTAACGTTGCGCGAAGGGTTACCGCTTGATGTTTACTGTAGTGATGTTGTTTATGAAGACTTATCAACGGCTTTTCCATTATTTAATTTGCTAGAGCATTGGCACGGTGGACTCAGCTTTAACAAAATTGATACTGAACAACGTGCACCATTTGGTGTTACCGGCGTTGAAGGCATCGAATTCCTTCCCGTTATTATTGAGTCAAATGCTCCACCTTATTCGCGTTATAGAGATAAAGTGGTTGACGGTAATAATATTGGTTTAAAAATTATTGATAAAAGTACCGGTAAATATTTATTCTACTTACCGGGAATTGTTGAAAGTACCGCTGAAGTTGAACGTATACTTTCAGAAGCTAGCTGTGTGCTTATTGATGGTACGCTATGGCTTGATGATGAAATGATTGCGCAAGGTGTTGGTACTAAATTAGGGTCAGAAATGGGACATATGCCAGTCAATGGTGATTATGGTACCGTCGCTTTATTGAATAAATTTACAATAGATCGAAAAATCCTAATACATATCAACAACACAAACCCTATTTTAAATGAAGAATCTCCTCAACATCAGTTTGTTTTAGACAATGGTGTAGAAATTGCCACAGATGGCATGGAAATAACGATTTAATTACACTTAAAGGATCCTTTTTATGCAAGCTTGGACCAGAGAGCAGTTTGAACAAAAACTTAAAGATAAAGGTCAGCTCTATCATATTAACCATCCTTTTCATATTGCGATGCACGAAGGTAAATGTAGTAAAGAAGAAATTCAAGGCTGGGTAGCAAATCGCTTTTATTATCAATTGAATATACCAATTAAAGATGCGGCAATTATGGCTAATTGCCGAGATATGGAAACTAGACGCTTATGGGTGCAACGTATTCTTGATCATGACGGCTGTATTGGTGATGAAGCCCTAGGAGGAATTGAAGCTTGGTTACGTTTAGGTGAAGCTGTAGGCTTAGACCGACAGGATTTATTAGATGAAAAATTTGTATTGCCAGGTGTTCGTTTCGCGGTCGATGCTTATGTGAATTTTGCCCGCAGCGCTAATTGGCAACAAGCTGCTTGTTCATCATTAACCGAAATGTTTGCACCTAAAATACATCAAAGCCGCCTTGATAGTTGGCCTCAAAATTACCCATGGATAAAGCCTGACGGTTTACGTTATTTTCAAATGCGTTTATCGCAAGCGCGTCGTGATGTTAGTCATGGTTTACAAATAACCTTAGATTACTTTACTACCCGTGAAGCACAAGAAGAAGCGCTAAATATTCTGCAATTCAAACTGGATATTCTGTGGAGTATGCTAGATTCAATGAGTTTAGCTTATCAACAAGGCAGAGCTCCTTATCAAGACATACTTGGTCAAGAGGCAATTAATAACCCTATTTATCATAAAGGTATATTTAAGTGAGCACATTAACGATTACACCAACCATGACACCGTCACTTAATAGAATGTTCCGTTTCCAATGGGAAAAAGCACAAGATTGCTTCGTGTTATTATTTCCAGAAGGTATGGTTAAGCTTAACGGTGGTGCTGGCGAAATTATGCAGCTTATTGATGGGCAAAAAAATGTACAGGAAATTATCGATGTATTACATGCTAAATTTCCTGATGCGGGTAATTTAGCTACCGACGTGAATGAGTTTATCACTACCGCAATTGAGAAGAAGTGGCTTTATCATGACTAGCCAAGCAGTAACTGAGGCATTAAAAAAAGACACCAAGACACTTGTTGGGCCTCCGCTTTGGTTACTGGCGGAATTAACCTATGATTGTCCATTGCATTGCCCTTACTGTTCAAATCCAACCCAATTAAGCGAAACTAAAAATGAGTTAACCACAGAGCAGTGGCAGAAAGTATTTAGTGAAGCAAGGGATATGGGAGCAGTACAGCTTGGCTTTTCTGGCGGTGAGCCATTGCTACGCAAAGACTTAGAAGCTTTAGTAAAGCAGGCGAGGGATTTAGGTTTTTACACTAACTTAATTACCTCTGGTATTGGGTTAACTGAAAAGCGCATCGCAAAACTAAAAAAAGCAGGCTTAGATCATATACAAATTAGTTTTCAAGGTGCTGATCCTGAATTAAACGATGCCATTGCCGGTCGTGGTAATGCCTACCAGCAAAAGTTTAATATGGCTAAATCGGTTAAAGCTCAAGGCTATCCTATGGTGCTTAACTTTGTTTTATCGAAACAAAATCTTGATCAAATTGAAGCTATTATGCGTTTAAGTTGTGAGCTAGAAGCTGATTATGTTGAGCTAGCCACTGCACAATATTATGGTTGGGCGTATGAAAACCGTGATCATTTATTACCTTCTCGAGAGCAATTAGTTGAAGCAGAACGTATTGTAAATGAATTCAGAGATCAGCAAGATGGTAGGGGACCGCACTTTATTTTTGTAACGCCTGACTATTTTGAAACTCGTCCAAAAGCGTGTATGAATGGTTGGGGATCAACCTTTTTAACCGTTACGCCTGACGGATCTGCGCTACCTTGTCATAGTGCAAAAATGTTGCCTCTGACTTTTCCAAATGTCAAAGATAAGTCTATCAACGATATATGGCAACAAGATTTTTCTTTTGATTATTTTCGTGGTGATGATTGGATGCCGCAACCATGTAAAGGGTGTGATGAAAAAGAGAAAGACTTTGGCGGGTGTCGTTGTCAGGCATTCATGATGACTGGTGATATGCATAAAACCGATCCTGTTTGTAGTAAATCGGAAGATCACCATTTAATTCAAGAGGCGATTGCCAGTGCAACTAGCCCATCAAACCCGATCGTTATGCGTGTAAATCAAAAAGCGATGAAGCATGCTGAAAATACACAATTAAATATTACACGTATAAAAATATGATGTTAGAAACGCTATTATCAGAAGATATTTATCGCCACAAAAACGGTTTAAAACATATAAATATTGTAGATAATAGCGGTTTTAGTGCGCTTTTTGTTGTAAATACCCCAATATTTGATAACAGCGGGGTTGCTCATGGCGTAGAGCATTTTGTGTTTCGTGGTAGTAAAGCTTTCCCTAAACCGGAAACTTTATTTCAATTACTCTCGTTAACCGATGTTAAAATCAATGCCTCGACATTAGCTCAAACCACTCATTTTCACTGTCAAAGTCAATGCCGAAATACGTTTAAGTTGGCTATAAATTATTTATTAAATGGTTTATTCAATCCCGTGTTTACCGATACTGATTTACAGTATGAAATTCATGATGGCGATGAAAAAGGGGTTATCTATCGAGAGTTATTAGGCGTAGAACAAGCAGAAAAAGGCAATAATAAAAACAGTGCTAAAAAAGACAAAAGCAGTGAGATTAGTTATGGGGGGATAAGTACGTCAATTGGTGAATTATCAATTAACGATTTAACTCATTTTCATCAACGTTTTTATCAAGCAGACAATATTACCTTAGTTACTGCGAACGCCGATGTTAAAGAAATTGCAAATATAGTCGCATCATTACCTAAGCCGTCTAGTGAATTAAACAAGGTAGCAATAGCATTAGAGGAATACAGTACCAATGCACATAATATTGATGCTAATGAGCAAGATAGCACCAAGTATTCTCCTGAGATTAACAAACTTATTACTCTGTATCACTCATGGTTGCAGGATCCTTATTATCAAGAAATTGACGATTACAATGAAGTGGAGAGCTCGAGTAAGCAAGTATTGATCAACAGTGATACTTCACTAACATCAGCGAGTCGCCATTTAATACCGGCACTTGCTATGCTATCTAGTAAGTTAGTAGCACAGAGGGATAAGACTTTTTTAGTTAATAGTGATGAAAAAGAATTCACTCATAAAACTGTGCTACCAAAGCTCTTTTCAAATTTATACCAAGAAGCAAAAATTCAATTAGAGAGTACGGTATTAAATCAGTCATCTGAGCACGTGTATGTAAATGATCAAAATAACGGATTATGGCTAGCAAAGATTAATGCAGAAGGTAAAATACTGGCTAATATTACCAGTTATATTATTAGCGCCTACCCAAAATTTTCAGCGCATCGCTACGAAGGGAATTGCTATGCGACCCAAGCATTAGTGATTGATAACTCTAAATACTTAGCAATATATAGTGCTTTTGATGTAACCCCGGATACCTATTTAGACAATATCGCTCAATGTTTACTGAGCCTCAGTCAAGATGATGCTTTTATTAGTATGAGCTTAGCACTTGCTAAAATTAAATATTGTCGGCTTTATCACGTTCAATATGACCAAGTGATGAGCATCACCTCTACTCAAATAGCTACTTATCTAAAAAATCACATCACGTAGTTAAATCTTGTCTTAGCGCATAACGATAAAATTTACCCTGTAGTAAAAATACCTTATTATTCAGCTGAAAAGCCAAATTTATTAAAACTGTAGAGGTAGTTATGTCGGAAAAAGTAATTCAGTTTGAACTGGAAAAGCACAACAAAAATAGTGTTCGTTATAAAGAAGTGCCAGAAAATGGGATGCCACCTGTTTTAGGATCAATCTACGTACAAAAATGGTTTGTGGGTGATAGTAAAAAAATTGAAGTGACCATTAAAACTGTAGATTAATTGTGAGTTGTTCACTTTTAGCAGTTAACTGTTAGTAGTTAAGTAGCAGTTAAGCCTTGTGAATACAAATTCTTAGCTCAATTGTTAAATTATTTTCGTGATTTATTTCATTCAGGAATTTTTCCTATATGAAGTCTCTCTTATGGTGACTAATATAATATCTTTATAATAATAAAGAGAATGAAACAAGATGACTCTCAAACCAACATTAATCAGTACGGCTATACTGTCGTCGTTATTATTAGTACCTTATACGACATATGCAGAAGATACTGCGACTGCTGAAATGGATAAATTGACAGTTACTGGCATTTTACCGGACAGACTTGAAGCTGTTGCAGGTTCATTTGATATTATTGATAAAGAATACCTTGAGTCACGCCGTCCATTATCCATCAATGAACAATTAAGAACCTTGCCAGGCATAATGGTAGTTCCTGATGGCAGCATGAGTTTTGATTTAAATATTGGTATTCGTGGCCAGAATCCTCGTCGAAGTGCGAAAGCGATGGTAATGGAAGATGGCATGCCACTTCAACTTGCGCCTTACACCGACCCTGTTAACCATTATGCGACACCTTCAACATCCGTTGTTCGAGTAGAGGTTGTTAAAGGTGCAGGACAAATTTTATATGGTCCGCAAACATTAGGTGGGGCTGTAAACTTTGTTACTAAAACTGCACCTCGTAATGGTGAAATTGAAGGCTCATTAACCTCTACCTTTGGTAATCAAGCCCTCCGAGGATTACATGCAAATGTTGGCTTTGGTAATGAAACCGGTGGCTTTATGTTGGATTTCTCACAAAGTAAGGGCGACGGTATTTTTGATGATAGCGGGTATGATGTTAAAGATTATCGCTTTAAAGGCGAATTAAAAATTACTGACGATCAAACAGTTGGCTTAAAAATAGTTCATACCAATGATCGTCGTAACCAAACTGAAAACTACTTAACTCAGGATGAATATGCGCGTGATCCTTATTCTCATCCAACGGTAGAGTTAGATCTGTGGGAACAAAGTCGTGATGTTATACAACTAACTCATAAAATTGAGGTTAATGATAAATTTACGATACAGTCTCAAGCTTATTACACTGATACTTTCCGTAATGGTTTACGTGCTAGTAATAGCGGTAGAGAGGTTAATGGTGAGTGGGAATCACGATTACGTAACTGTGATGCTGTGGGGGATATAAATGATGATGGTAATGTAACCGTATCGGATATTGGTGACACCGATATTAATGTTTGTGGTGGTCGTCATGCTCCGCGCCAATATTATACATGGGGAGCAGAAAGCAAAGCCGATTTTGAACATGACTTATTTGGCTTTGAAAATGATGCAATCTTTGGGCTTAGATACCATCAAGAGCAAGCGCATCGTGAGCAGGTGTATGCTGTTAATACCGCGCAACGCTTAGATTATGAATTGGCATTACTTGAAGGCGAAGATCGCGAAGGAACCACGCTTGATGCCTATGCATTATCTTATTTTGCCCAAAACACTACTTATATCGATAACTGGTCAATAACAGCGGGCTTTCGTGTTGAAGATGTACGTACCAGAGACAGTGATGACTTTTCTTCGAATCGTGTTTCAGACAGTTATACTGAGTTTCTTCCAAGCTTTGGCGTCGCTTGGAATGGTATAACGAAGACAACAATTTTTGCGGGTGTTCATCAAGGTATTTCACCATCACGTGCTGATCGAGAGCTTGATGCATCAGGTGCCCGTGCTGTACCTGAAGAAAGTACTTTGTTCGAATTAGGTATGAGAAGTAATTACGTTAAAGGTATTGTTATCTCTGGTGCTTTATTTCATAACGATATTGAAAATACTATCGTAGATAATGGTGCAACATTTGATAATAGCGGTAAAAGTGAACAACAAGGTATTGAACTAGCGACTCGAATTAATTTTGGTGAGATTTATAACTGGAACAATAATGTCTATCTATCCGGTTCATACACTAACTTATGGACTGCAGAATATACCAAAGCCTCAGATCCTGCTAATGATGGTAATCGTATGCAATATGCGCCAGAAAATTTGGCAAACCTTGACTTAGGTTATGAACATGTTAGTGGTGTTGAAGCACGTATTGGAGTACAGCATGTGAGTAGGCAATTTGCTGATGATGAAAATACACGCATTGAATCAGGAAATGGTATTGAGGGTATAATTCCTAGTTATACCATCTGGAATGCGACGGTTAATTACTATATCCCTAATACCGGTGTAACCTTGTTTGCTAGTGTAGAAAATTTGTTTGATAAAGAATATTTGGTGAGCCGAAATGAGGGTAAATTGGCTGGCCGTGAACGTCTATTTTTTGGTGGTATCACCTTCAATTTTTAGACGTAGTACTCTCTTTTGGTTAAAGTGGGGAATATAAGTACGGCAGAACATCGTCGTGCTTATATAACTCACCTAATCTTATCCAATAAATCATCTAATAACTCACCTAATATCTCATCTAACACCTAACTCGCATACCGCACATAATATATTAATCTATCCATTCATGTATGCTATTAAAGCTTACAATACTCGGAAAATTACTTGAAAGTACAATAGCGACATTTTTAATATATCTATTTTGTTAAGTGTCGAGCTACTTAGAATCTACCCTGATAGAGTTTTATTTTCTTTATTTTCAATCAACGTATTTTGATATTAATGTAGGTAGTTATATTATGTTGATAGTCTATAAGTTGTGTTTATAAGGCTTTTAATTGGTTTGTGTAGAAAATAATTTAGTCAACTTGCTATCAGTAAGGATGCTTGAATGTAATCATTATAGTGTTTAGTATTTGTGACTACTTATTTAAAAGGAAAAATACATGATTGGAATAATACTGTTTTCAATAGTTCTACTTTACTTTATCTATCGTGGCTATTGTCTTGGTTTAGGCTTAGTTATTGCTCGCATCGCGAGTTTAATTGGCGGTTATTTTATTGCGCTAAGTTTTGCAACCAAGGGGGCAGCACTGATCAGCGAAAAAACAGAGCTTCAAGGGCTAGTTGCTTACTTTGTTGCAGGCGTTGCAATATTTGTTATCAGTTGGATAGTCATTTCAATCACACTTAAAATACTCCTTAGCATTCTTGGTAAACTAACGGATGGAAAGTCAGAATTACCTTGGTTTGGT
>Ga0193951_1000730_pt1 | contig 14723 bp, 15 predicted proteins | sample BB_2_MG_FD_140370 | JGI IMG/M metagenome (GOLD analysis project Ga0193951, IMG submission 140370) | Microbial mat bacterial communities from the Broadkill River, Lewes, Delaware, United States - BB_2_MG | ecosystem: Environmental > Aquatic > Freshwater > River > Microbial mats | place: USA... | reverse complement strand
GACTACATGCATATTATCTTCTGCTGCAGCTAACATTGCTCCTGTAATTTGCACTATTTCGAAGCCACCTAAACACGCTAATAATTGTATAGGATCTGATAATTTATCCGCATGTAATTTAAGTGCTTGTTCAACTACTTGCTGTTTCTTTTTAACAACGTCGTCAGATACGCCAGTACCCTTTCCGACCGTTTCTACTGCAGAGATATTCATAACAGCTGCCATGATTGCAGATGACGATGTCGTATTGCCAATGCCCATCTCACCAAAAGCAATTAAATTGCAGCCATTTTTCTTGGTTTTACTGATCAGCGATTTAGCTTTACTAAAGCCTTCTTTCACAGTTTCTACTGTCATAGCGGCTTGCAAATGCAAAGGCTGTGTAATATTGCCTAGACGTTGATCAATAACATTTAATTCTGGGGACGGTTTATGCAAGATACCTGCATCAACGACACTCAAATCCCAACCCAGTTGACGACAAAAAACACTTATCGCTGCTCCACCAGTTGCAAAGTTAGCAACCATTTGACCGGTAACTTCACTTGGCGCTATAGAAACCCCTTCCGCTGCCACCCCATGGTCACCTGCGAAAATAATAAGAGCTGGCTTGTTAATAACTAATAGTTCAAGCTGTTCAAACTGTGCTAATTGTACTCGTGCGATTGCTTTTGCTGTTGTTTCGAGCTGGCCCAGCGCACCTAATGGCTTAGTTTTACCATCAACTATTGCTTGAATTTTATTATCAAATTGGTGAGTAATAGGTTCAATTGTAAATGTCATAATAGTCTCAATAAGTATATTTATAGTTTTAACGGTAAACTATTATTGTAAATAACAAATTTGGTGAAAAGATGAAATAAGGTTGTTTTATTCTTTATAACACAAGCTTTGACCAAACCTTTCCTCTTTCATCTCGATATAAAGATATTTTTATCAAGCTAGCATAAGGTACCTCTATTGAGTCCATATGCGAGTTTCCTGGGATAGGTAAATTTAAAACGCGAGCGAGTATATGTTTGATCACACCAGCATGTGTCAAAACAAGCGTATTTTTTGACTCATTTTTATTACAAAAACTATCCCACCAATGATCAATACGCCCAGTAAAACTAGTCATGCTTTCACCATTTGGCGGTTGATTCTGCCAAGGGTTTTGCCAAAAATCACCGATTGTACAAGTTTCTACGCGATCGCTTCTTTGCCATAATGACTGATAGCTTTTACCATCCCAATCACCAAAATTCATTTCTTGCAGTTTACTTTCAACTTCTAATGATAGATTTTGCTGCTGGCAAAATAAGTCTGCATATTGATAACAACGAACCAAAGGAGAACTAATACACCGATCAACAAATTTTAGTGAGTCAGTAGCGAGAGATAGTTGTTCATAACCAAATGCTGAAAGTGCTACATCCGTTTTTCCAGCCAGAATCCCCGGTGTATCAATTTCACCGTGTCGTAACAAATAAACAGTACTTTCTGTAGGAAGTAATTGTTGTGAGTTTAGCAATGTTAATCAACCATGGTTTTAAATAAGATGTAGATTATGCATGATTTAAATATATTAATTAACTTATGGGAACTTTTCATGATTTTACTACTCTTAATAGTTGTAAGTTTTATTTCCCTTAGTGTTTCATGTTTTTATTGCGTCTTTCTTAATAGACGCTTTTTTTTGTCAAAAATTTAGGTTTTTCAAAAATAACAAACATAAAAAATGCTCTGTTACTTTACAGCAACAGAGCATTTATAATTTAATTCACTAAACCTTAGCTTACGACGTTAATTAGGAAGTTAAGCTTAACTTCTTTTATTAGTCACCTGAATAACACGTAATTGCGCTACTGCGCGTGCTAATTCAGCAGCTACTGCAGCATAATCAACATCAATACCAGTGGCATTCATATTTTCTTCTGCACGCTTTTTAGCTTCTATGGCTGCTTGTTCATCTAAATCACCAGCACGTGTTGCAACATCAGCAAGTACTGTAATGTGATTAGGTTGAACTTCTAACATACCACCTGAAAGATAAATAACTTCTTCGCTACCATCTTTTTTAGTGATAAGTGCCATTCCAGGTTTTAGTGAGGTCAGTAAAGGTGCGTGACCAGGTAAAATACCCAACTCACCTTCACTACCTGTGATCTGTAATGATTTAATACTGCCAGAAAATAAACTTTCCTGTGCGCTTACTACATCCAGATTAACAGTTAATAATGCCATTTGACTCGACCTCTATATTAATAAGCACTTAAGTTATCCCTAAGTGCTTATCAGATGATTACATCTTATTAGCTTTCTCTACAGCTTCGTCAATAGAACCAACCATGTAGAACGCTTGCTCAGGCATATCATCATATTCACCAGCTAAAATTCCTTTGAATCCTGCAATGGTGTCTTTTAATGATACATATTTACCTGGAGAACCGGTAAATACTTCAGCAACAAAGAACGGTTGAGATAAGAAACGTTGAATCTTACGTGCACGATGCACAGTTTGCTTATCTTCTTCTGATAACTCATCCATACCTAAGATAGCGATGATATCTTTTAGTTCTTTATAACGTTGTAATACTGTTTGAACACCACGAGCAACTTCATAATGTTCTGCACCAACTACTAATGGATCAAGTTGACGAGAAGTTGAATCTAGTGGGTCAATCGCTGGGTAAATACCTAGCTCAGCAATAGAACGAGAAAGTACAACTGTTGCATCTAAATGAGCAAAGGTAGTTGCAGGACTTGGATCCGTTAAATCATCCGCAGGTACGTATACCGCTTGAATTGACGTAATAGAGCCTTTATTCGTTGAAGTGATACGTTCTTGTAATACACCCATTTCTTCAGCAAGTGTTGGTTGGTAACCAACCGCTGATGGCATACGACCAAGTAACGCTGATACTTCAGTACCCGCAAGAGTATAACGATAGATGTTATCTACGAAGAATAATACGTCACGACCTTCGTCACGGAATTTTTCTGCCATAGTTAAACCAGTCATGGCAACACGTAAACGGTTTCCAGGAGGCTCGTTCATCTGACCGTAAACTAATGATACTTTATCAAGTACGTTAGAATCGTTCATTTCGTGATAGAAATCGTTACCTTCACGTGTACGCTCACCAACACCAGCAAATACTGAGTAACCACTGTGTTCAATAGCGATGTTACGGATAAGTTCCATCATGTTTACTGTTTTACCAACACCAGCACCACCGAAAAGACCAACTTTACCACCCTTAGCGAATGGACAAACTAAATCGATTACTTTGATACCTGTTTCTAACAATTCGTTAGACATGGCTTGATCTGCGTATGCAGGCGCTTCACGATGGATAGCCCAACGATCTTTCTCGCCGATTGGACCTGCTTCATCAATAGGTTCACCTAATACGTTCATGATGCGACCTAAAGTCTCAACACCAACAGGTACTTGGATACCATCACCTGTGTTTTCTACATTCAGGCCACGACGCAAACCGTCTGAGCTACCCATTGCAATAGTACGTACAACACCGCCACCAAGCTGCTGTTGAACTTCAAGTACTAAACCTGCAAGGTCACCTTCGGTTACTTTTACTGCGTGATATACCTGAGGTACGGCATCTTGTGGAAATTCAACATCCACAACTGCGCCAATTATTTGGACGACTTTACCTGTACTCATGTTAATTCCTCTTAATTTAAGCCAACCAACGCTTTGCGCAGCTAGCTTGTCGTTAAATTACGAAAACGTTATATGTTAATTACTCTTTAACCAACCGCAGCTGCACCTGCAACGATTTCACCCAATTCTTGAGTAATCGATGCTTGACGCGCTTTGTTGTATACCAGTTGTAAATCATCAATCAAGTCGCCAGCATTATCTGTAGCAGCTTTCATGGCTACCATACGGGCAGCTTGTTCACAGGCTAGGTTTTCAACCACGCCTTGGTACACTTGCGATTCTACATAACGAACTAATAGTTGATCTAACAACACGTTAGCATCAGGTTCGTATATGTAATCCCAACGATGTTCAATATCTACATCGTCAGACTTAGGTAAAGGCAATAACTGATCAACTGTTGGTGCTTGTGTCATAGTATTAACGAACTTGTTATACACTATAAACAACTTATCAATTTCGCCGTTATTATAAGCATTTAGCATAACCTGAACACTACCGACTAAGTCGGTAAGTGACGGGTTATCGCCTAAGCCAGATATTTGTGCGGTTACTTTAGAGCCCATGTTATTGAAAAACGAAGTAGCTTTTGAGCCTACAACCGCAAATTCAACTTCAGCTTCTTGACCCTGCCATTTAGCAGCGTCAGCTAGCACTTCTTTAAATAAATTAATATTTAAACCACCACACAAACCACGGTCTGTTGATACAACAATATAGCCAACACGCTTAACTTCACGCTCTTCCATATAAGGATGGCGATATTCTAAGTTACCAAGCGCAATATGACCGATCACGTTACGTATATTTGTCGCATATGGACGAGAAGCTGCCATGCTTTCTTGCGCTCTACGCATTTTAGAAGCGGCAACCATTTCCATAGCGTTTGTGATCTTTTGAGTGTTTTTCACACTCGCAATTTTGGTTTTTATTTCTTTACCAACGGCCATGACTCTCTCTCCGAAAAGATTACTTAATTAAAAACGTCTTACCAAGTTTGGGTAGACTTGAAAGTTTCAAGTGCTTTAGTCAAACCAGCTTCAATGTCTTTATCGTAGTTACCTGAATCGTTGATAGTAGCCATAAGCTCAGATGCTTCACTGTTCATGTAGCTTTGTAACGCGTCTTCAAAATCATTGATTTTGTTAATAGCAACGTCGTTCAAAAAGCCTTTTTCTGCAGCAAATAAAGAAACAGCAGTTTCAGCAACCGATAATGGGCTGTATTGCTTTTGCTTCATTAATTCAGTTACACGTTGTCCATGCTCTAATTGAGCACGAGTCGCGTCATCTAAATCTGATGCAAATTGAGCAAATGCTGCTAATTCACGGTATTGAGCTAGTGCTAAACGGATACCACCACCAAGTTTTTTGATGATTTTCGTTTGCGCTGCACCACCAACACGAGATACTGATAAACCAGCATTTACCGCAGGACGAATACCAGAGTTGAATAAATCAGACTCTAAGAATATTTGACCATCTGTAATCGAAATTACGTTAGTTGGTACGAAAGCAGATACATCACCCGCTTGTGTTTCAATAATTGGTAATGCAGTTAAAGAACCTGTTTTACCTTTTACTTCACCGTTAGTGAATTTTTCAACATACGCTTCGTTTACACGAGCAGCACGTTCTAATAAACGACTATGAAGATAGAAAACATCACCTGGGTATGCTTCACGACCTGGCGGACGACGAAGTAGTAATGAAATTTGACGGTAAGCAACAGCTTGCTTAGACAAATCATCATATACGATCAACGCATCTTCACCGCGGTCACGGAAGTATTCACCCATTGAACAACCAGAGTATGGTGCAAGGTATTGTAAAGCTGCTGCTTCAGAAGCTGATGCAACAACAACAATAGTATTTGATAATGCGCCGTGCTCTTCTAAGCTACGTACAACATTAGCAACTGTTGACGCTTTTTGGCCAATAGCTACATAAATACTTTTGATACCAGTGTTCTTTTGGTTAATGATAGCGTCAAGTGCAATCGCTGATTTACCGATTTGACGGTCACCAATGATTAATTCACGTTGACCACGACCAATTGGAATCATAGCATCAATTGACTTAATACCAGTTTGTACTGGTTGGTCAACTGATTTACGTTCAATAACACCAGGAGCAACAACTTCTACAGGAGAGAAGCCATCATTTTCAATTGGGCCTTTGCCATCAATTGGTTCACCAAGTGTATTTACTACGCGGCCTAAAAGACCACGACCTACAGGTACTTCCAAAATACGGCCAGTACCTTTAACTTTCTGTCCTTCTGCTAAATCAGCATAAGGTCCCATAACTACCGCACCTACCGAATCACGGTCAAGGTTTAAGGCGATAGCATAACGGCTACCAGGAAGTTCGATCATTTCACCTTGCATTACATCGGCAAGGCCATGGATACGAATGATACCGTCTGTTACAGAAACGATTGTACCTTCGTTACGAGCTTCGCTGACAACGTTGAACTGTTCAATACGATTTTTGATCAGTTCAGCGATTTCAGTGGAATTCAGTTGCATGCTCTGTTCCCTTATCTAAGATTGTAATGTTGTTGATAAACGGCTCAGTTTACCTTGGATAGAGCCATCAATAACTGTGTCACCCGCTTTAATAATTAAGCCGGAAACGATGTTTACATCAATATTACAATTAAGCTTTACTTTACGTGCCAAGCGCTTTTCAAGCGCGGCGCTAAGTGTTGTTTTTTGCTCTGCGGTAATTTCTACTGCCGAGGTTACATCTACTGTGATTTCTTGTTCAAATTCAGCTTTTAACGCTAAAAAGTGTTCAAGAACCAGTGGTAGCACCAACAAACGTTTGTTTTCAGCCATAACTTTTATAAAGTTCTGACCTTCACTGTTTACTTGCTCACCACAAACATTTAAAAATAAAGTTTGTGCTTGCTCAACTGAAGCCCCGCCAGATAAATAACCTTCAATAGTTTTATCTTTAGCAACTTCAGCAGCAAAAGCTAGCTGGGTTGCCCAGCTATCAATTGCTTTAGCTTCAACAGCAAAATCAAACGCTGCTTTAGCGTAAGGACGAGCAATGGTTGTCAATTCAGACATAGCTCTATCCTCTTAAAGTTCAGCGACGAATTTATCTAAGATGTCGCTATGTGCTGCGGCATCGATAGAACGTTCAAGAATTTTCTCGGCACCGGCAACAGCTAGAATAGCGACTTGTTTACGCAATTCTTCTTTTACACGGTTACGTTCAGTTTCAATTTCTGTGTGACCAGCAGCTAAGATTTTTAATTTCTCAGCTTCTGCTTTCACAGCAGCTTCTTCAACTATCTGCGTTTCACGCTTTTTGGCTACTTCAATAATTTCAGCAGCTTGCGCCTTCGCTTCTTTTAGTTGGGCCGTTGCTTTTTCTTGGGCTAATTCCAAGTCTTTTTCAGCACGGTCTGAAGCAGCTAAACCATCTATGATTATTTTCTGGCGAGCTTCAATAGCATTGTTTAGTGGTGGCCATACATATTTCATGCAGAACCAAACAAAAACGATAAATGCTATTAATTCACCAATTAGAGTGGCGTTTAAATTCACAACCGCTCCTCCTTAATAGTAAGCTGTTCAAAGAATGGAATTAAAGTACAAACAATAATACCATCGCGATACCAACACCGATCATTGCTACAGCATCGATTAAACCAGCTAAAATGAACATTTTAACTTGTAATGACGGAGCTAATTCTGGTTGGCGTGCACACGCTTCTAAGAATTTTCCGCCCATGTTACCAAAACCGATAGCAGTACCAATAGCACCAAAACCGATAAGTAAAGCAACAGCGATGAACTTAATTGCTTCAGGCATTGTTAATAGTTGTTCCATTTTTTTTCTCCAGGGTTTTTAATTATAAAAATTAAAGTTAAAGTTAAAGTTAAAAATTAATGATTGTCCGAGCTTGCCATGCTTAAGTAAACGATTGTTAGCATCATAAATACGAATGCTTGTAATACAATTACTAGTATATGGAATACAGCCCACACAAAGTGCAACGGAAGTTGCATTAAACCTACAGCGCCGATTAAGATGAATATCAACTCACCAGCATATAAGTTACCGAATAAACGCAGTGCTAACGAGAATGGCTTAGCGACTAATGCGATTGTTTCCAGTAATAAATTACAAGGGATTAAAAATACCATTGCAAGTTTGTTATTTGTACTAAAAGGGTGCAAAGTAAGTTCTTTAATAAAACCACCAACACCTTTGATTCTTATAGAATAAGCTATCATCAACAAGAATACGCCCACAGCTAATGCCGCAGTAAGATTAATATCTGTTGTTGGTACAATTTTCATGTATACATCATGAGAATCCATACCGAATGCTGTTTCACCAACAAACCCAGCTAATGCAGGTAAGAAATCAACAGGAATTAAATCCATTAAGTTCATCAAAAAGACCCAAACAAATATCGTTAGGGCTAATGGCGCAATCAGTGCACTTTTACCTTGGAAGGTTTTAGATACGTTGTCACCAACAAAATCAATAACCATTTCAATGAAACATTGAAATTTATCAGGTACACCTGTGGTTGCTTTGTTTGCTGCTCTACGGAAAATCCATAAAAACAGTATCCCTAAACCAATTGACCAAGCTAGGGTATCTATATGCCATGTCCAGAAACCACTGTCACTACATGCTTTATTAAATGCCAAACCACTATCGGTTGTACACATTTTCGCATTAGTTAAATGATGCTGAATATGGCCTGAGAGAGTAACTTCTTCTGCCATTTTATTATCCCAAAAGTTAAAGTTTATAAATTTTTTTTCTTCTGTTTCAACGCTTTGTTAAAAACAGAGGCTGTAGTAGTGGAAAAAACACTACTACACAATATGTACTTAAAAATGCTGACGGTACTATTACCATAAATTTAAAAACCAACGCAAATAATAGCGCGGTATAAAGCATTTTTAATTTTACGCCGCTATAGAAAGACTCTACTACTTTCCTAGACGACTGTGCCCCTGCATATTTAAATGCTTTCAAGGCAAAAATAATATTGGGTATAATTGCGACTGCACCACCAACTAACGCTGATTTGGCATGGGCAGTTCCCCATATAAAATAAATTATTACTGTTGTTATTAACATTAAAGCAATAGTGAATAATATTTGTGTTCGAGCTACTTTTCGCCCTGCTTTTGTTAAGCTATTACTCATATATACTAATAAAACTCATCTAAAAAATCATCAACAATAATCTCTGTTACATTACGAATATAGTCGTAGTCCAACGAGTTTTTTAAAGTAAAAACTTTAATGTTAAAAAGTTTGCGCAAGTATACTTAAATTGTCTTTTATTGCAAGAAAATAGGGCAATGAACGCCCCTTATTTGTGCTAATAATTAATATAGATTTGAGAAATACAACTAAAGTACTAAATTATAGTTAACTAAAGGATTCTAAAGGATGAAATAGCCTATTTAACACCATCACTGCTCGGATGAGTTTTATTGAATATTAAGGGGGTGTAATTAAAATTTATGTTACTGAATATTACAATACTATTTGAAGAGCAAACTATTACTCTATGTTTATTTTGGAGGAAAAGTTTAGTGTAATTTATCTGGTTGAGTTTTTAGAGAATATCGCCTGGAGTGGCTAGTTTTAAATGAAGGGGAATATAGTTACTAGCGAAAAACTTATTAAGCCAAGCTTAAACTATTTAATTCGCTAGTATTTTATCTGCTAGATTTTATGGTCGTAGTTAATAGTCGTTAGCATTATTTTATTTTAGAAATAAAGTCATTCAATTCAGCTAAATTAGCATATGAGATAACGAGTTTACCTTTTCCTTTTTTATTATGACTAACGGCAACATTCAAACCTATTTTTTCTGCTAAGTTTTGCTCTATATTAGTGCTATTTTGATCTTTTTCTTTCGCAGGCTTTTCTTCACTCGGGTTTTGAATTCTTTTAATTAGTGCTTCTGTTTCTCTAACTGTTAATTCTTTTGTTGCTACTGTTCTTGCTGCTTCAGCTTGTAATGTATCATCAAGGGCTAACAATGCACGAGCATGACCCATTTCAATATCACCATTTTCTAAGAAAGTTTTTACAGCATCATTTAAATTATTTAAGCGTAAAAGATTTGTTACTGCCGTTCTAGATTTACCTACGGCTAAAGCCACTTCTTGATGAGTTAAATCAAATTCAGTTAATAAACGATCTAAGGCAACAGCTTCTTCCATTGCATTTAAATCTTCTCGTTGAATGTTTTCAATTAAAGCAATTGCAACCGCTGATTCATCAGGTACATCTTTTATTAAACAAGGAACTTCAGTCAATTTTGCTAATTTAGCTGCACGCCAACGACGCTCACCTGCAATTATTTCGTAAAACCGGTCACCATTATTGTCGGTATTAATAAGTCTAACAACAATTGGTTGGATAATTCCTTGAGATTTAATGGATAATGAAAGTTCTTCAAGTGCAGAATCGGACATATCCTTACGTGGCTGATACTTACCAGGTGATAACTTATTAATGGCTATTTTACTTAAATCACCATCTTTAAGTATAGTATCATCATTTTTGTCACTTTTTTTACTGCTATCTTCTTGTTCCGAAGGCCTTACTTGTGGCGTAAGTAATGCGTCAAGGCCTCTGCCTAAACCTCTTTTCTTTGTTGGGCTCATAATATTCCTTGAAATTACTCTGCAGTATCTTGACTCTAGCTAGCCACTTGCTCGCTATTTGGTGCTTTTGTTGAATTATTTTTTACCGTACTATTTTTACGTAGTACTTCACCAGCTAAAGCTAAATAAGCTTTTGCACCTGTTGATGACTTATCGTAATACATTACAGGTGAGCCAAAACTTGGTGCCTCGGCTAAACGTACATTACGTGGAATAACACTGCGGTACACTTTATCACCAAAGTGACGCTTTAATTGTTCAGATACATCATTTGCTAATCGATTACGAGGATCATACATAGTACGTAAAATACCTTCAATATGAAGCTTATCATTAACAACAGAAGTTAATTTTGAAATGGTATCCATTAACGCTGTTAACCCTTCTAAAGCATAATATTCACATTGCATTGGTACTAAAACAGAATCTGCTGCTGTCATCGCATTTACTGTCAGCATATTTAATGATGGTGGACAGTCAATAATAATAAAATCATAATGATCTTTTACTGGCTCAAGTGCCATTCTTAGTCGATGCTCTCGAGAGTATACTTCCATTAACTTTATTTCAGCTGCAGTAACATCGGTATTAGCCGCAATTAAATCATATAAACCAGTTGTTTCCTTTTGTGCAACTTCTTCAACCGATTTTTCTTCAATAAGTAATTCGTAACAAGTAGCTGGTACTTCATACTTATTAATACCGCTGGCCATTGTTGCATTGCCTTGAGGATCAAGGTCGATTAATAATATTTTTCGCTTAGTAGCAGCTAAAGACGCAGCCAAATTAACAGCAGTTGTTGTTTTACCAACACCACCTTTTTGATTTGCAACAGCTATTATTTTTCCCACAAGCGCCTCTATTATATTTAATTTATTATTTAAACAATGTTTTTAACACTTTTTAGTTCTTTTTTAAAACAAGTACATGCCGTTCGCCTACAAGTTCAGGTACCTTTATTTCATGACTAGCAACTAAACTAATATTTTCAGGTAAATTAGTCAGTTCATCACTGGGATATTGACCTTTTAAGGCAAAAAATTGTCCTTGTTCTTTAGTCACTAAATGTGAACACCAAGTCACCATATCATTAAGTGATGAAAAGGCTCTACTTAATACACCATCAAAAGGTGTTTCACCAGAATAATCTTCAACACGAGACTTAACCGGTTGAACATTAGTCAATTTTAATTGAAATACAACTTGTCTAAGAAAAGTGATCCTTTTTCCTAAACTATCTAATAATACAAAATTTTTCTCAGGAAATAATATAGCTAAAGGAATACCTGGTAAACCAGGACCTGTGCCAACATCGATAAAGTTTTTGCCATGCAACACTTCACCTACCATTAAACTATCCATTATATGCTTAACTAGCATTTCTTGTGGATCTCTTACTGATGTTAAGTTGTAAGCTTTATTCCATTTATGTAAAAGCTCTACATATTGAATAAGTAAGTTTACTTGTTGCGGAGAAACTTGCAAAGTTGTTTGACTAAGCAAGTTTTCGAGTTTTGAAGTTAATGTCATATTTTTTAATGATACTTTTTAATTGGCTTACGCTATTTTTTTACTAAGTAAACCATGTTTTTTTAAGTAAACTAATAATAACGAAATAGCTGCTGGAGTAATACCAGAAATTCTAGATGCTTTACCAATGGTTTCTGGACGAGCATCTTTTAATTTAGCGACAACTTCGTTTGATAATCCTGATAATTGCGTATAGTCAAAATCAAGAGGTATAACAGTATCTTCATTACGTTTTTTCTTGGCTATTTCATCAAGTTGTCTATCAATATAACCTGCATATTTAGTTTGAATTTCTATTTGCTCTGCTGCTTGTGTATCTGCAATAGCAGGGCCTAAACCTTCTATTTTCATTAAATCGCTATAACGTACTTCAGGACGACGAATAAGATCTTCAAGACTTGCTTCTTTACTCATTGGCGATTTTAGTAATGCATTTACTTGGTCTATATTACTTTGATCTTTTTGTACCCATGTATCTTTTAAACGTTGACGCTCTAATTCAATATTTTCCATTTTATCGTTAAAACGTTTCCAACGAAGATCATCAACTAAACCAACCTCACGGCCTTTTTCAGTTAAACGAATATCGGCATTGTCTTCACGTAACAATAAACGATATTCAGCACGTGAAGTAAACATACGGTAAGGTTCTTTTGTACCTAAGGTTGCTAAATCATCTATCAATACGCCCATATAAGCTTGGTCTCGACCTAGGGTAAATTCATCACGACCTTTTACTCTATTAGCAGCATTTGTTGCTGCAATTAAACCTTGAGCACCAGCTTCTTCATATCCTGTCGTACCATTTATTTGTCCAGCAAAATATAAATTTTCAATAAACTTACTTTCTAGTGATTGTTTTAAATCTCGAGGATCAAAGTAATCATATTCAATGGCATAGCCTGGACGTGTGATAAAAGCATTCTCAAAACCTTTAATTGAACGTACTAAATTCATTTGTACATCAAAAGGTAAACTCGTTGAAATACCATTTGGATAAATTTCATGAGTAGTTAACCCTTCAGGTTCAACAAATATTTGATGTGAAGTTTTATCAGCAAAACGAGTAATTTTATCTTCAATAGAAGGGCAGTAGCGTGGACCAATACCTTCAATAACACCAGTATACATTGGCGATCTATCTAAACCTTCACGAATATATTGATGTGTTTTTTCATTTGTATGAGTAATAAAACAAGAAACTTGCTCTGGATGATCCTTTTCAGATCCCATAAATGAAAACACTGGGCGTGGTGAATCTCCAGGTTGTTCTTCCATAACTGAAAAATCTAATGATCTTGCATCTAGACGAGGTGGAGTACCTGTTTTCAAACGATCCATTCTAAAAGGCATATCACGCATTTTTGATGCTAAATTTACGCTTGCAGGATCTCCTGCACGTCCGCCTTGATAATTGTTTAAACCAATATGAATCTGTCCTGCAAGGAAAGTTCCTACGGTTAATACAACTGTTTTTCCTTTAAATTTCAATCCCATTTGAGTTGAAACACCAGCAACACGATCATTTTCTAAGATCAGATCGTCACAAGGTTGTTGAAAAATAGTTAAGTTTTCTTGGTTTTCTAAGAATTGACGGACGAAAGTTCGGTATAACGCTCGATCTGCTTGAGCTCTAGTTGCTCTTACTGCTGGGCCTTTGCTTGCATTTAAGGTTCTAAATTGAATAGCACTATGATCAATGGCTGTTGCCATTAAACCACCTAAAGCATCAATTTCTTTTACTAAATGTCCTTTTCCAATACCACCGATGGCTGGATTACAGGACATTTGTCCTAAAGTATCGATGTTATGGGTTAACAAAAGTGTTTTACATCCCATTCGGGCAGATGCAAGCGCAGCCTCAGTGCCTGCATGGCCACCACCAACAACGATTACATCATACGACTCTTGATACCACATAAATTTGAACCTTAAAAAACTGTTGTTAAAGAAATTTTCTTTAACTGAAATTAGGAGACGTATTTTACCGTTTTTTTTCCAATAGTGAAACGATCAAATGCGTAAAAAGATCGTAACTCGATCTCTCTAATATATATAAGATCTTTATAGAGATCTTATTACTATTACTTATTAAGGATCGAGTTTTCTGTGGGTAAGTGTTTTTTTCTCAATTATTTTATATGGTTAAGAGAATGACAAGCTTGTGATCAAACATTGATCAAGTCTCATATAAGCGGTGATCAAAAGGACTAGTTATCCACAGAGTAATTAAACCATAAAGATATACACGGAATAATAATATGAAATTAACCGCTTATCCATTGAATTGTCCACAATATGCGTTTTTTACACTAAGTTTTGTTGATAACTTATGTGTAAGTAGCTTATAAAAGATCCTTGTTTTCACTTAACCATTGCTGTGCAAGATCTTCTGGATCAATATCTTCACTCATATCAAGAGTTTTAACATCTAACAAACTATTACAACCCTTTGATATTAATAGTTTATTTAATTCAAAGCCTGCTTTGCAAAAAGTATCATAATTTGAATCTCCAATAGCGATAACAATTAAATTTATTGAGGATAGATCTTGTACACAATTTTTAAGATCTTCAACAAATGCTTGGATATTGTCAGGAAAGTCACCAGCTCCATGAGTGGAGGTACAAACGAGCCAAGTTGTTTTTTTAGCAGGATCTTGCGAAAAAGTTGATCCAAGGATCGAATTAAAATTAGGATTTAAGTGTAAATTTACGTCATGGTTAAGTTTATTTAGCTGTTCTTCACATGCTTCAGCAACATATTCTGTGCCGCCAAGCATACTGCCAACAATTATTTGAAATGAGCTCATAGTTAGGTGATCTAATGATTAAGAATGAAATGATTGTATTCTT
>Ga0193951_1000727_pt1 | contig 14777 bp, 11 predicted proteins | sample BB_2_MG_FD_140370 | JGI IMG/M metagenome (GOLD analysis project Ga0193951, IMG submission 140370) | Microbial mat bacterial communities from the Broadkill River, Lewes, Delaware, United States - BB_2_MG | ecosystem: Environmental > Aquatic > Freshwater > River > Microbial mats | place: USA... | reverse complement strand
GTAACCGTGGTGGAATGGTTGTAAGAAGACTTTGCGGCGAATTAATTGTCCGTAAAAATCATTTCTCTTGGCTTTATATACGCCATCAGATGTTTTGTCAAAGGTGATGAACATCATAGGGGGGATACCTGATATTCTCGCACCTATTGGGTATTTTTCCAAAAGGTTTGAGATGCGCTGGTTAAAGTCCTCGCCACGTTGCCATATTTTTTCCAATACCTTATCTCGCTCAAGAATTTCGATGGTTTTTAGGGCAGCAACATAACTTAAGCTGTTGGGGAAGAAGGTGGAAGAAATAAAAACATTGGACTCACCCTCTTTCATAATCTCTGCTTTTCCGGTTACAGCACCAATAGGGTAGCCGTTAGCCATTGCTTTCCCAAAAACAGCTAGGTCTGGCGTAACGCCATAGTGCTGTTGTGCACCGCCAATACTCACTCGGAAGCCAGTGCGTATTTCATCAAAAATTAAGACTATGCCATATTTTTCACACAGGGCTTTTACACCTTCTAAAAAACCTTCTTTAGGTTCTTCTATTGGTGCAGCTAACGGATGTCCTAGTGGTGTTATTATTACTGCTGCAGTATCATCGCCATGCTCCTTCAGTAGAGTTTCTAAGGATGCTAGCTTATTGTACTTAAATTCGAAAACATCTTCGTACAGTTTCTCCGGTACGCCGCCTTTAACCTCTACACACCAGTCGTGCCAGCCATGATATCCACAGCGCATAACTTTCGTTTTGTTGGTATATGAACGCGCTAAACGTATGGCTGTTGATGTGGCATCGGAGCCTGTGCAAACAAATAGACTCATTTCGGCACATGGAATGAGTTCATTCATTTTTTCGGCTAATTGGTTTTGGTACTTTTGTGTGAGTGAAAAACAAAAGCCTTTATTCTGAATTTGATCGATAACGGCATTATCAACTTCTTTTTCTCTATTGCCTAGTATCATAGGGCCATAAGCGCACAAATAATCGATGTACTCATTACCATCGATATCGGTGACTCGCCCGCCGGTTCCTTCGTCAAAGTAAATGGGGAACTCCCCTTGTACAAAATTGTAAGGGCGACGTATGCCAAGTACTCCTCCTGGGATAAGTGTTTTTCCTTTTTCTAATTCTTTAAAAGATTGGTCAAGTTGTAATTTCTTCGCTTCCATATCTGTTTATTTTTGGGCATAGCAATGATGTTGATAGGATTGCCCAACAGAGATGTAGGAAATAAAAAGTTAGCTCGCGCTAAGAATGGAAATGAAATGATCAATGAGGGCAATGGAAATAGTAAGAGGTAAACTAGTAATCTGTTACCTCTATTCTTTCGAACCTATTGCATATGGATTTGAAAATCCAACTCATTACTCGTGTTATTAATTACATATTTAACTTCTAGTGTTAAAAATAGTAATAATAGCAGATAAAACGTTAAGAATATAACATGATTTTTCGCATGTTTTCCTCAGAGTCAACATTAATGCAGCTTTCAAGATGCTTGAATAATAACTGTGTAATGAAAAAAATGAGATGCTAGACCTCAGGTTTCCATTCCCTGATGTTAATTAAGTCTGGAAATGCTTCTGGTTTGAAAATTGATTTCCCATTAATGGTTCTTAAGCACTCTTGAATGCCTTCCGGAATACTTGGGTGAGGGTAGAAAATTTTTAGTACCTCATGTAGACTGTTACCTTGGTTGATTAAATGAGCAACAGACACAATAAATGCTGAGGCTTGTGGGCCAGCTGCTCGCATGCCAAGTATGCGTTGCTCATCATCGTTACTCACCAGTAGCTTGACAAATCCATTGGTGTTTCTCATGGCAATGGCTCTATTAACCAATTTGTTAGAGTAAAAAGCTGCGATGTATGGGATTTTCTTTTTGCGGAGCATTTTTTCATTGGCACCAACGGCTGCAACTTCTGGTTTGAAAAACATTAAGGTACTCATGTGTGAATAGTCCAAAGGGTATTGTGGAACATCACCAATCTTTTCGGCGGCTAGGCGGCCTTGAAACTCGGCGACACTGTATAATTGAGTGTGGCCTGTAACATCACCAGCTGCGTAGACGTGGCAATGACCTTTGCCATCTCTCAATAAGCAGTCGTCTTTTATCTGAATGGTGCCTTTTTCGTGTAAATCAATGCCTATATTGTCTAATCCTAATCCTTCTGTATTGGGTATACGACCTATGGCAACAAGAGCTACATCAACTTCTATCACTTTGCTGTGACCATCTTGGTAGTCTAAAACGACTTCTAGGTGATCGGGGTGTTTTCTAATGTGGCGTAATGTGGCGGTGTGGTGAATATTAACGCCGTTGGTTTCCAGGTTTTTAGATACGAAACTGCTCACGTCATCGTCTTCATATGGAAGTACGCGATTAGAGCGGTCAAGCAAATGTACCTCTGTTTGTGCAAAATTGGAGAAGATAGTAGCAAACTCACATCCAATAATACCTGAACCAATGATTAACATGCGTTCGGGAAATTCTTTTAAGTCAAGTATACCATCGGATGTGATGATCCTTTGTCCATCAATTTGGAGGCCTTCATATTTGCGTGGACGTGAGCCTGTAGCAATAACAAAATTCTTACCGCTTATTTGCTTTGTGCCTTCGTTACTTTTTACTTCTATGGTATTGTGGTCGATAAAGCGGGCCCAACCATACTCTATTGTTAACGATCCGTTTTGACTTTTGGCAGGTGAGAAGGTTTCTATTTGGCTAAGCATTTGATATTGCTTTTCCTTAGCAGCTTGCAGTACCGTCTTTTTTACTTTTTCAAAATTTACACTTAAAGAACTCACCCGGTAGCCACGGTCAACACGTGCAGCAATGGAGTAGTCCATTGATAATTCGTACATTGTTTTTGAAGTCAAGGCGCCATTCATAATACCTGCGCCTCCAAGGTGCTTGCCTTCCACAATGCAAACATTTAATTCATAATCTAAAGCTCTTGTAGCGGCAGAAAATCCGGCTGGACCGCTACCAATCACTACCAAGTCGTATGTGTTCGTCATAGAATTGTATTCTTATAGCTATATAAAAAAGAAGAGTTACAATTGTTTGCTTGTAACTCTTCTTTCTTAAATATATCTTTCGAATATGACCTTAATCGTGAGACTCGTTGGGCTTAAATGTATCAACATGCCGGTTGATTTTCTGCGAATAAAGCTCTTTTATTGTTAAAATTATACCTGTTTCTTCTACATCTCCAAATCGATCATTAATGGCGGTGCCAAATGTTTTCATCGAAGGCGAAAGATTCATATATGCATTAATAAGCGGAGGTATATTCTCGCCAAACTCTCTTACGCGCTTTGTAAGTATTTTATAATCCTCCTGATAATTTTCACCACAGAAAATCTCTTTTAAATCCTGCTCAGTAAGACCAATCTCAATTGGTTTGTGAGGAAATAACAATTTGTCAGGATCGTTAAAGTACTTCTGCATAAATGCAAGGATCAAATCACGGGCATAGCGATTGAAATGCGTATACATGGTTACTTTACCAAAGAAGTATTTCATTTCTGGATGACTAACAATTAATGAGCCTAGCCCGTCCCATAAGTTATCTAAAGCAAACAGGCTTTTAGTACCTGCTTTAGATGATTGATAGGCTGGCTGAACAAAAGAGCGCCCCAGCTCTATCATGTATGGCAAATATTCTTTTACAAACTTATCTGAGAATTGAAATAAGCGCGATGTGGCTAATTTTACATTTCCCAACTGGTCAACAGGTATGTCACATCCTAATAGATACCGGTATCCACCTAATATTTCTTTGGCTTGTGGGTCCCAAACAATCAATTGACGATAAGGTGCTTCTGCAGTATCATAATCGTCAATGTCCGTTTCGTTACCTGTTCCTCCACCAGCCATGCGAAAGCTAATCTCGCGCAAACGACCAACTTCTCTCATTAAGGCTGGCGCCTGATGAGCGGTGAAGTCATATATCTTATTATCTCCCTTATTCGTATTCCTAACAAAAGTCTCCTTTGTCAGTTCTGCTTCAAGTTCTTCCCGCGGTACAGGAGGTATAATTTCTTTTACTCTCATTCGGTGAATTTCTAACAGTAAGGCACAAATTTAATCTAATTTTGATAAGGCGTAGACTTCATCCTTTATTTTTTGTGCCCAATTAATACTTGTTTGTGCCTTATTTACGCTATTTATAGTAATAGGTTTCCCAAACGTCACAGTTATTGTATTGTTCTTCTGCAAGTAGAGTTCATCTACAAGGTATAGCATTTCAATATTAAGCTTAATGCCTAATCGTTTTCTCCAGTTGGCCAGATTGTAAAAGCGGTTTGTGTTTCGGCCTGATATGTGTACTGGTATAACTTTCCTGTTGTGAGAAACCGCTTTGTTGATAAAATTCTTTTTCCACTCCAGATCCCGAATTACACCTTTCTTTCGTCGGGATACTAGTCCAGCAGGGAACATTAGCATTTGGTTGTCACTCGCATAGGCCTCATCAATTCGCTTGGCAGCATCACGACTGTGACCTCCATGTTTGTTAATTGGTAAGAATATGGAGCCTAAATTAGTGATGTTCATGAGTATGTCGTTGACAGGAAATTTAAGTTTATCAAAGAAACGGCCAACGGCTGCCACAAAAATAACGCCGTCTAGTCCGCCTAAGGGGTGATTGGCCACAAATACGAAGCGGCCATCTTTAGGAAGGTTCTCTTCGCCTTTAATAACATACTTGGATTTGAAGTTACTGATGATGGCTTCGGCATACTCTACGCCATAAAGATGCTGGTGATTAGCCATAAAACCGTTTACTTCGTCCTGATGTGTGATTCGTTTAAGATAGTTGATGAGAAACTTAGGAATGTACTTTTTAAGCTTGGGGTTTTTATCGTTAAAAACCTTATCAATATCTATAAATTTTGAACTTTGTTCTGTGTTATCCATTCTAATTCTTCGTAATAATTTTCAAGTTTAGGAATTATTTTTAATATATGCTTAATCGCTTCTTAAATTTGAGACTTTTTAGATGCAAAAAGGCCGATATTCATTGGGGTGCTGTGCTTTTTATGAGTTATGATGGTTTGTGGTGAAGGACTTGCAAATATCTGGTTATAACGGTAAAAGTTATCAACAAGTGGGATAAAGTGGGATAAAGTGGTTGCTTGTGGTTTCTTTTTTATTTACTTTTACACAAGTAAACAAGCTTTTGTAATGATCACATTTATAGGCGATTTTGTTTGTAAACCCGATGCAAAGGGACGCATTGTGTTGCCTTCACTCTTTAAGAAGACGATGAGTGAAGCCAATCAGCAATGTTTTGTGGTGCGCAAAGATTTGTTTGACGATTGTTTGGTGTTAATCCCTCATGAAGAATGGCAGAAAGAAGTGCAAATTCTCGAAACAAAATTAAGTGGATTTAGGCAAAAAGATAAGCGTTTGAAGCGGGCGATGTATCGTTCAACTGCAGAAGTAAATTTGGATGCCAATGGTCGTTTTTTAGTGCCAAAGCGTTTGTTGGAGATGATTAGTGTCGATGGTGAAGTTGTGCTTTTGGGTGTTGGTAGTAATATCGAGTTGTGGAGCAAACAGCAGTTTGAAGACGACGGTATGAGTGGGGATGAATTAGGAGCGTTGGCAGAAGAGTTACTTGGAGGTGATTTTGCCATTGAAGAAGAAAAGTAGAAGATTATGGAGCAAGGATATCATATACCAGTTTTACTCAAGGAGTCTGTTGATGGTTTAAATATTAAACCAGATGGTGTTTATGTGGACCTTACCTTTGGAGGCGGTGGACATAGTAAAGAGATTTTGAGCCGTTTGAACGAGCAAGGTAAATTAATCGTTTTTGATCAAGATAATGATGCATATCAGAATCGACCTAATGATGAGCGTTTATATTTTGTGCGTCATAACTTTCAATACTTATCACATTTTTTAAAATATTTAGGTGTTGATCAGGTGGATGGCATTCTCGGTGATCTAGGCGTGTCCTCTCATCATTTTGATGCAGCAGACCGTGGATTCTCTTTCCGTTTTGATGGGAAGTTGGACATGCGAATGGGACAAGGTTTGACCGTAACCGCTGCGGATATTGTGAATACATATGCTATAGAGGATATGAAACGTATCTTTTGGCAATATGGCGAAATTAAATCATCGTTTAAGCTAGCTTCAGAGATTGCAAAAGAACGGGCTGATAAGCCATTTGTAACGACTACAGATTTAAAGCTATTGGCTGAAAAGATAGGGCCAAAGAAGGAGCAATCTAAGTTTTTAGCTCAAGTTTTTCAGGCACTTCGCATAGAAGTCAACAAAGAAATGGATGTGCTTAAGTCGGTATTGATGCAGTCTGCCAGTGTCATTAAGCCAGGAGGTCGGTTGTCTGTTATTTCGTACCATAGTTTAGAAGATCGTTTGGTGAAAAATTTTGTGCGTTCAGGGGATTGTGATAAGAATCAGGCAGATAAGGATTTGTTTGGAAATTCAGATGTACCTTTTAAAGCGGTGAATAGAAAGATTATTATTCCGAATGAGAAAGAAATTGAAATGAATAATCGTGCACGTAGTGCCAAACTAAGAATAGCGGAACGGTTGTAGCTTAATCATCCGAAGCCATAATATGAATAGACTTAGATTGTTGAATTTCTAAAGTGAAGGTAAACCTAGAAAAGACGCATGAAGTGGAAAATGAATAAAATAAGCGAATTTATCCTTTCGAAGGAGGATGTGGACGAGTTGAAGAATTTCTCATTCAGAGACGTGATCAACGGTCGATTATTTACTCGCTCATTAATTGCCAAACAATTGCCATTTGCTTTGTTCTTGGCATTTTTTGGTTTTTTATACATTGGTAATCATTACAAAATGGAGGAGCTGATGCGTGAGGTAGCAGTTCTGAATAAAGAATTAAAGTCGCTGCGATACGAGGCCATTACAACGTCGTCGGAGTTGATGTTTATGAGTAAGCAAAGTGAGGTGCTAAAAAAAATAAAAGCACGAAACTTGGAGTTAGAAGAGTTGATTGAACCACCTAGACGCTTAAAAGTAGATAAGTAGAATGCAAATAAAAAAAGGAATCATATTGCGATTTGGGCTGCTGTACGTTGGTATTGCAGCTTTAGCTGTTGTTATTTTGGCTAAAGCGCTTTATTTGCAGGTGGTTGAGGGCGATAAGTGGGATGAAGTTGTTGCTGAACAAAACAATAAAGATATTATTATAGATGCCAATAGAGGCGATATATTGGCTGCTGACCTTAGAAAGCTGGCGTGTTCTGTACCTAACTACAGGTTACATATGGATATGCGGGCACATGGATTAACGGATCAGATCTTTAATGATAAAGTGGATAGCCTGGCTTATTGCTTGTCGCGTTTCTTTGGTGATCGATCTAAAGCTGCTTTTAAGAAAGGACTAAAGCGAGCACGTGCCGAAGGTAAGCGCTATTACATGATTCATTCGCGACGTATCTCTTTTACCGAGCTTAAGCGAGTGAAGCATTTTCCGATTTTTCGCTTGGGAGCTAATAAAGGTGGTTTTATTCCTAAAAAATATGAGCGACGTAAATTGCCATTTGGAGAGTTAGCAGCTCGTACCGTTGGGAGTTTGTATGCTGAAAAGGATTTAGGAGGTCGATTTGGTCTCGAAATGGCTTATAATAATAGTCTTAAAGGCTTGAGTGGTGTGAGTACCCGTACGCGTGTAAGTGGTAATTGGGTAGTGCAAGAGCAAATAGAGCCCACCGATGGTCATGATATTGTAACGACTCTTGATATTGGCTTGCAGGATGTTGCAGAAACGGCTTTGTTGCAGCAACTGAAAGCACACAATGCTGAACATGGTTGTGCTGTGTTGATGGAAGTGTCAACGGGTGCGGTTAAAGCCATTGCTAACCTGGGGCGCACGCCATCGGGGCGATACATCGAAAACTATAACCATGCCATTGGTACAGCCTCTGAGCCTGGTTCAACGTTTAAGTTGGCCTCAATGATTGTAGCGCTTGAGGATGGCGTAGTACAATTGAGTGATAGTATTGAAACGGGTAAGGGGTATTGCTATTTCTACGATCGAAAGATGACCGATAGCCATTATGGTGGCTATGGTACATTGTCGGTAAAAGATGTTTTTGAAAAATCATCGAATGTTGGCATATCAAAAATAATAGTTAAGAATTATGGGGATAATCCCCGGCGTTTTGTCGATCGCTTGTATGCTATGGGGCTTCGTGATCCTTTGGGAATTGAAATTAAAGGCGAAGGTATCCCAATGATTAAGTACCCTGGCGATAAAACTTGGTCTGGCGTTACATTGCCTTGGATGTCAATTGGTTACGAAATACAACAAACGCCTTTGCAGGTGCTAACCTTTTACAATGCAGTGGCCAATAATGGTAAAATGGTGAAACCTATGTTTGTAAAAGAAATTCAGCATCATGGTGAAGTGGTTAAACAAATAAAGCCAACTGTACTTAATCCATCCATTTGTTCTTTAGAAACGATTGAGAAAGTGCATGAGATGATGGTGGGTGTGGTAGAGCGTGGAACAGCTAGGAATATCAAAAGCGATCGATATCTGATTGCAGGTAAAACAGGTACTTCGCAAATATCTGATGGCAAAACAAAATATAAAGACAATAAGCATCAAGCATCCTTTGTAGGTTATTTTCCTGCCGATAGGCCTTTGTATTCATGCATTGTTGTGGTTAATGCGCCCTCTAAAAATGTGTATTATGCCAACGTGGTGGCCGGATCGGTATTTAAAGAAATTGCAGACAGAGTTTATGCTCAAAGTTATAATCATCCAGAAATTGAGGAGAAAATTGACGTTAAACTGGCCCAGCACCAACCCTACTCTAAGGGAGGGAAAAAGGAAGAGTTACTAGCTGTGCTGAATGAAGTAGGCATTGCAGTAAATGGACAAGAGGTGAATTCGGAATGGATATCCGCATCGGCACGCGAACATGATGTGAATATCAATAGTAAGAGTTTTCCTTCGGGTATAGTGCCTAATGTGAAAGGTATGGGTGCAAAGGACGCAGTGTGTATTCTTGAAAATATGGGCTTGAAAGTAGTGTTAAAAGGAGTTGGCCGTGTTGTTCAGCAGTCTATAACTGCCGGAAATAATTTTAATAAGGGGGCAACTATTTATTTAAGTATGGGGTAAAAATGCAGAAATTATCAGATATAATAAAGGAGCTAAGTGTTCTTGAGATAGTCAATGAGCAGGACTGTCGTGTTGATAGTCTTGTTTTCGATTCGCGTAAAGCTAAGGCAGGTGCTGTTTTTGTAGCTGTAAAAGGAACGGTTGCCGATGGGCATGTATTTATTCCGCAGGTGATCAGTGCAGGCTGTCAATGTGTGGTTTGTGAAGAGTTTCCCGAAACGACACCGTCTGATGTAACATTTGTTAAAGTTAAAGATAGCTCGAGTGCTTTAGGGCAGATGGCTTCGGCGTTTTATGGACATCCATCACGTCAATTGAAACTGGTAGGCGTAACAGGAACTAATGGTAAAACTACAACAGCCACATTAATGTATGATTTGGTCATGCAAATGGGTTATAAAGCGGGTTTGTTTTCAACGGTAGCGAATTATATTGGTCAAACGCAATTGCAAGCCACGCATACAACACCGGATGCGGTGAGCTTAAATCGTATTATGGCCGAAATGGTAGAAGCTGGTTGTGAATACTGTTTTATGGAGGTTAGCTCTCATGCGTTGGTTCAGAACAGAGCCGCTGGTCTTAAATTTACGGGAGGCTTATTCACGAATATCACCCATGACCATTTAGATTATCATAAAACGTTCAAAGCTTATATTGATGCTAAGAAGTCCTTTTTTGATGGATTAGATAAGGAAGCTTTTGCCTTGGTGAATGGTGATGATAAAAATGGAAATGTAATGGTGCAAAATTGCAAAGCACAGAAGTATACATTTTCCATACGAAGCATTGGTGATTTTCGGTGTAAAATAATTGAAAGCATGTTTGAAGGCATGCAGTTGGAGATTGATAATCAGGAAATATGGACCCAGTTTATTGGAGGCTTTAATGCGCAGAACTTACTTGCTGTATATGGTTCGGCTTGTTTGCTGGGATTAGATAAAAGCGAGATTCAAGTAGCACTAAGTCAGCTTAAGCCTGTTGATGGTCGTTTTGAAACCATTCGTTCGGCATCCGGTAAGACGGCGATTGTTGATTATGCGCATACGCCTGATGCACTCAAAAATGTTATCGCCACCATCAATCAGGTTAGACAGCCTAACCAACAGCTCATTTCAGTGGTTGGAGCAGGTGGTGATAGGGATCCTCTGAAGCGACCGGAAATGGCTAAAGAGGCTATTGTGGGTAGTTCAAAAGTGATTTTTACATCTGACAATCCGCGAAGTGAAGATCCAGACGAGATTATTACACAAATGATGGATGGTGTGGCTTTTAAGGAACGCATTAAGGTGCTGTCTATTGTTAATCGTCGTGAAGCTATACGTACAGCATGTATGGTAGCTGGTGCTGGTGATATAATTCTTATTGCTGGTAAAGGTCATGAGACCTATCAAGAAATAAAAGGGGTGCGTCATCATTTTGATGATCGTGAAGTTGTAAATGAAGTATTTAACGAAGAATAAAACCTGAAGCATGTTGTATTATTTATTCGAATATTTTGAGAAAATGAATATACCAGGCGCTGGTGTATTTCAATACATAACTTTTCGTGCTGGATTATCTGTGATATTTGCTTTGTTCACGGCTACAGTATTTGGAAAAATGGCTATTCGCCTTCTGCAGCGTCAGCAAATTGGTGAAGTCGTTCGTGACCTTGGTCTTGAAGGTCAGTATGAAAAGAAAGGTACTCCAACAATGGGGGGCGTCATTATTATAGCTTCCATTCTAATACCCGTGCTTTTGTTTACTAAGCTGGATAACATCTATATTATATTGATGATTATTTCAACATTATGGTTGGGAACGATAGGTTTTATCGATGATTATATAAAGGTTTTTAAGAAAGATAAAGAAGGGCTTGCTGGACGATTTAAAATTGCGGGTCAGGTTGGCTTAGGTCTTATTGTGGCCATTACTTTATTTTCCAATGGCGATGTGGTTATTCGAGAAAGAGTGCCGGGTGAAACCATCACTGTGGTGCAAGAAAGTGGTGTTTCGGTTGAACGACCTGTTATGAAGGAAGTGAAGTCAACAGTCACCAATGTGCCATTTCTTAAGAATCACAAATTTGATTATTCGTCGGTATTGTGGTTTTTGGGTGATCAGGCACAGAAGTGGGGATGGCTCATCTTTGCTGTAGCTGTTATATTTATAATTACAGCCGTATCTAATGGGGCAAATATAACCGATGGCTTAGATGGCTTAGCAACTGGCACATCTGCTATAATAGGTGTAACACTTGGTATTTTTGCCTATTTGTCAAGTAATGTGATCTATGCTGATTACTTAAACATCATGTATATACCGCATTCTCAAGAGCTAGTGGTTTTTATGGCTGCTTTTATTGGTGCTACCGTTGGCTTTTTGTGGTACAATTCGTTTCCTGCTCAAGTTTTTATGGGTGATACGGGCAGTTTAACTCTTGGAGGTATTATTGCTGTTTTTGCCATTTTGCTGCGTATAGAGTTGCTTATTCCAATTTTGTGCGGTGTTTTCCTTGTTGAAAACCTTTCGGTTATGATTCAGGTGAGTTGGTTTAAATACACCAAGAAGAAATACGGTGTTGGCAGGCGCGTCTTTAAAATGGCGCCTTTGCATCATCATTATCAAAAAATAGGATATACAGAATCGAAGATTGTAACACGTTTCTGGATTATTGGGATAATCCTTGCTGTGTTAACTATTGTAACGTTAAAAGTGCGCTAATCATTATGCAAAAGTTAGTAGTATTAGGAGCAGGTGAAAGTGGTGTTGGTGCGGCCTTATTGGCTAAGCAGCAAGGATGGGATGTGTTCGTATCTGATAGTGGGCGTATTGCAGATGCCTACCGCACTGAGCTTGAAAAAGCAGAAATCCGATGGGAAGAAGAAGGGCATTCTTTCGATATCGTATTCGCTGCTGATGAGATTGTAAAAAGTCCAGGTATTCCTGATACTATACCAATGATTAAGCAGTTGCACTCTCGGCAGATTCCGGTATTATCCGAAATAGAGTTTGCAAGCCGCTATACCGATTCAAAAACGATATGTATTACGGGTAGTAATGGTAAAACAACCACTACCATGCTCATCCATCATTTACTTAAGCTTGCCGGCGTAAATGTTGAGATGGCAGGTAATGTCGGGATGAGTTTGGCTCGTCAGATCGCGGAAGGTAAATCACCTGAATGGTTTGTGATTGAGTTAAGTAGTTTTCAGTTAGATGGCATGTATAATTTCAAAGCTGATATTGCCATTCTGTTGAATATTACGCCTGATCATCTTGATCGATACGATTACCAAATGCAGAACTATGTCGATAGTAAATTTCGAATTGTTCAGAATCAGACAGAAAACGATGTTTTTGTTTATTGTCAAGATGATGAGGTGATTGTAAGTGAGTTGCAAAAACGTATACTAAAGGCAGAAGTGGTGCCTTTTACCCAATTAGATATTTTAAAGCAAGGTGCGTACTCCACTACCGATGAGATGATTATTAACTATAACGATGAAACCATGAGCATATTATCGCAGGAGTTGTCATTGCAAGGGAAGCATAATCTATATAATTCTATGGCAGCGGGTATTGTTGCCAAGGTTTTAAAAATCAGAAAACGCTTGATTCGTGAGAGTTTATCAAGTTTTAAGGGGGTGGCTCATCGTTTAGAAAAGGTGGTTTCGGTACGTGGAATTGAGTTCGTAAATGATTCCAAAGCAACAAACATCAACTCAACATGGTATGCGCTGGAGTGTATGTCGAAACCGGTGGTGTGGATTGCCGGTGGTGTGGATAAAGGCAATGACTATGCGGAATTGATGGATTTGGTTAAGACTAAGGTAAAAGTGTTGATATGTCTTGGTGTTGATAATGAGAAATTAAAGGCTGCCTTTGGTAAAACCATACCGGTTATTAAGGAGGTGCAATCAATGGAAGCTGCTGTTGATATGGCTTATAAGCTGGCCAGTAAAAACGAAATTGTGTTACTATCTCCTGCGTGCGCTAGTTTCGACTTATTTGATAATTATGTGCAACGCGGTGAGGTCTTTAAAGCTTGTGTGCGAAATTTATAGTACTCTATAATGAATGATTTAATAAGAAAATACATTAAAGGAGACCGTATAATATGGTATGTGATTATTGCCTTAGCAGTGTTCTCTAGCCTTGTAGTGTATAGTGCCACAGGCAACTTGGCCTATAAGCATCAAGAAGGAAATGCTATTTTCTATTTGTTTCGCCATGCCAAATTTCTTTTGGTGGGCATCGGAATAATTGTAGCAGTGCATCATATCAATTATAAGTGGTTTGCACGATTTGCTACAGTATTTCTCTATTTTTCCATTATACTTCTGGCCATCACCGCGGTCTCTGGTGTTAGTCTTAATCAGGCAAGCAGGTGGTTAACAGTGCCAGTCGTTGGCATTTCGTTTCAGCCATCCGAATTGGCCAAATTGGCTTTAATGATGTACATCGCTAAGGTGTTGGCACAATACCAGAGTAACGATTTAGCAGCCAATGATGCCTTTAAACCAATTATGATTCATGTGGCCATCGTATGTGGATTAATCTTTAAAGATGATTTTTCAACGGCGGCTTTAATTGGTGCAACCAGTTGGGTGATCATGATGATAGGGCGGGTGTCAATGAAGTATCTGTTTGGTACTATTGTTGTTGTTTTTGCTTTTGTTTTGGTCATACTATGGCTGTCAGATTATGTGCCATTTTTGCACCGTGCCAGTACTTGGAAGGCACGTGTTGAACGATTTGTTGATAATGATAATAAGGAGGAGGTAGCTGGGACATCTGTTGACTATCAATCTCAGCGCTCCCAAATGGCCATTGCGACAGGTGGCTTTAGTGGTAAAGGGCCTGGAAATAGCCAGCAACGCTATTTTTTACCGCACCCTTATAGTGATTTTGTTTATGCAATTATCGTTGAAGAATGGGGGTTTATTGGCGGTTTTTTTGTCATGTTAGCCTACTTAATTCTTTTGTTTAGAGCTGGGGTGATAGTACGAGCCAGTACCCGAACCTTTCCGGCTTTTCTTGTTATTGGCCTTGCTACCATGATGGTGGTTCAAGCCTTTATTAATATGGGGGTTGCGGTTGGCGTGTTGCCTGTAACTGGCCAGCCATTGCCATTGGTAAGTATGGGTGGTACGTCCACCTTGTTTACATGTTTGGCCTTTGGTGCAATACTAAGTGTGAGTCGTAATAATTTACTTGAGAAAGAACGTGCAGCGGAAGCTGTAAACGAATAATATATTTATGAAGCAGATACGTGTAGTCATAAGTGGAGGAGGTACAGGAGGACATATTTTTCCTGCTATATCAATTGCTAATTCAGTGAAAGCTTTAAATCCTGATGCAGAGATATTGTTCGTTGGTGCTCTCGGTAAGATGGAAATGGAAAAAGTACCTGCAGCAGGTTATAAAATTGTTGGTTTGCCTGTTGCTGGTTTTCACCGTAAGCTGACATTGCGTAATTTGTCTTTTCCTTTTAAATTGATTAATAGCTTGTTGAAAGCACGTAAGGTGATAAAGGAATTTAAACCTGATGTGGCGGTGGGTGTTGGAGGATATGCCAGTGGACCAGTTTTACGAATCGCATCAACTCGTGGAGTGCCTAGTTTGTTGCAAGAACAAAATTCCTATCCTGGGGTAACCAATCG
>Ga0193951_1000725_pt1 | contig 14791 bp, 14 predicted proteins | sample BB_2_MG_FD_140370 | JGI IMG/M metagenome (GOLD analysis project Ga0193951, IMG submission 140370) | Microbial mat bacterial communities from the Broadkill River, Lewes, Delaware, United States - BB_2_MG | ecosystem: Environmental > Aquatic > Freshwater > River > Microbial mats | place: USA... | reverse complement strand
TTTTGAAATACCTGAAACCGAAATTGATCCTGATTTTATCTATAATGCTTTAGCTAATGAATCAGAATCCATAATTAAACCAACAGCAAAAATTGTTTGGTTAGGAACCTTACCTTTAGTTTCTGAATTTTCTAAAACTAAGAAAGGAAGAACTACAGATTTCCTAGAATTCACATTTCATGATACAACTGACAGCTATCAAATTACAGTTGAAAAAGATAAAGGCCTTTGGCTTTTAGATTGCTTAGAACAAATTACACCGCAACATAAACCACAATCATTTAAACAATTAAAAATAAGTTTTGAAAATCAGTTTGAAGATTTTGAGTTGTTTTGGTACTCTAAACCCATTGATACTTTGCGTGGTTATGGATTATTGGTGTTGTAGAACTCAATCCTTCTATATTTGATATATTGCCCATAGTTAAAACACATAAAGTCAACACATATATTGACTTTATATTATTTTTGTCAACATATATGTTTACTTTTTAAGTCTGAAAACATACATATTTGTATACTTTTAATAAAAAAAAGAATACTTATCTGTATACTTTATAAATGTTTTGAAATTCAAAAACTCTTGATATTTTGGAAGGTTTTGGATTGTTGGTTCTCTTAGAGAATAATACTAAATTCCTACCTCACAATTTGCCCTCTTCAAAATTTCTTAGACCTTTGTAGCTTCTAATACTAAGTAATTAACCTTAGTGTAAAATCTAAAATGTTTAATGAGAAAGCATAAAGCCATTCGATTTTTAATGGTCGCTACTGTTTTATTTACGCAGATTACATTTCTAACGATGATTGTAAATGCGCAGTATGAAACGAATACGGCATTAATTATAGGTGTGCTTCTCATTCTATTAACCTTAGTTTTTGGTTACAAATATTTAGATTTACATCATGAAGATTATGCTTACGAAAAAATAGCTGTCGTCATTTGGGTGCCCATCGGATCTGTTTTGTGTTACCTCTTAAATGCCAACGCAGGTTTAGGCTCTATTTTATCCATGGGAATTGTTGGCACCCTAGCGTCATTTGCTCCTTCTCTGAATAAAAAATCAAACTATCTTAAAGAAATACCTGTAAGTATCTATTGTGGTGCCTTTGTCGGTATGTCTAGTGTAGAAACCTCTCCATCTATTTGGTTTGCCTTAGCAGCAGGAACTTTAGCAGGATTCTTTTTTATGATTTCTAAGAATTTATTTCTCGGTGTTGGAGGAAAATTAGGCACTATGGCATTTGCTGGTGTGATTACTGCAACTTTAATATACTCGGTAATCGCATGAACAATTTCATTCTCATTAGCACCGGAATTTTAGGAGCAACGCTTACCCATTTTGTCAGTGAACAATTACGATTTGGTGCTGTTAAAGCCTCTGCACTACTTTCATTAATTGTGGGTTTGTTTTTCTATGCGTTCCCAAATGTTCTCAACATATATTTAACAGCACATTTACCTATTGTCTTTGTTGGTACGTCTTTCATTGGGATGGTATCTTCTAAAACCTTGAAAAGCTACACATTACTTGCCATCGCAGGAACACTTTTTACTGTGATTTATATTCATAAAAATAATGTCTTTGATGGTTATGGAGGTGCACTTGGAGCACTTGCGTTTATGGCTTTATTGACGACGATGGGATTTGGTTTTTTAGTTTCGAACTATTCCAAAATTATGAGAAAGATTTCGCTTGTTATTAGAAAGGTATTTAATTCTGAAAGTTAAAATCTTAAGGTGCTAACCCTTATTCTTAAACTCCGAAGGACTCACTCCAACATTCTTTTTAAAAAATCTAGAAAAACTACTAATAGAATCAAAACCCAAACGGTAAGCTAGTTCCTTTGTAGTATGTTCACCTTTAATAAGCTCGCGCTTAGATTCCGTTATTTGACGTTGCTGAATAATTTGTTTGGCAGTAAGATTCAATTTTTCTTTTAAAATTTGATTCAAACGTTTACTACTAATACCAATTTCACTCGCGTAATATTCGGCATTAGTTTCGTTTAGGAACGACATTTCCATTAATTCTAAAAATTGAAATACGCGCTTCTGATTTAAATCTTGTTCTAAAAATTTATCATTTTGAAATCGAATTAAATGTAATAATAAGACCTTCAGTAAGCTTTTAAACATCACATATGATGCTTTTTCATTCTGTAATTCCGCCTTAAGAAAATCGATGAGCTTATAAAGTTGCTCTAGCTGAGACGATTCTGTAATGTGAAATTTCGGGAATTTATTAAAAAGGGAGAATATATCTAAAGCGTACTCAACATCATCTTCTTCAATAAGATCGCGTTCAAAATTTATTAAAACACCTTTGTTTTCTGTAAAAACTTCGGAGTGAAACGATTCATTTAAAGGTTTAAAATGAACAATTAAAGTAGTTTCAGAATGGTATTCAAAATAAATACCCATAGAATTATCCGATAGCATTTTAGTACTGCGTTCAAGCGTATCAGTAATCTGAATTTTACTATTCCAATCGTGTTTGTGCATTTACATTTGATGTGTTTTTCAAATGTAAGAAGAATTTAGGCAACTTCACTTTTAGTCAACTTTTGGAAAAGATAATAAATCACACCTGAAATAATCAATGCAAAACCAGCACTAATGCCATAAACAGCTTGATAATTATCCGAAATATATTCAATAAAGGTGGATAAAAATTGGCCGCCAAAAATCCCCATAGAAAGTAAGCTTAAGTTCTTTCCTTGGTTTTGCAGATTACTAACTTCAATCATCATATGTGTTAATAGAGGAATGGTAAAACCGAAACCGATGCCTATAAAAATTGCTGCTACTATTAATAATAAAAAACTAGAAGTCGCTGCTAAAACAACATAACCAAGCATAAAAAATATAAACCCTAACGCTACAGTTTTTCCATCACCAATGCGCTTCACCAATTTAGGCATTTGGCTTGCTGTAACAATGGTCATCAATGAGATAAATGCCATATAGAATCCGGTTTTAGATTCTGTAAAGTCAAAAGATTCTGGCAAGTATAATGGCAAGGTGACAAAGCCCACAAAAAACAACATCATGGCCAACAACGCGGCACTAAAAATTATTTTCACTTTAAACTGACTTGTTTTTGCTGTAGTGATTTCCTCCGCTTTTTCTTCCGGTTTAGGAGTCTTTTTAGGCAATGTTAGTGTCACAAATAGTACACAAACCAATGCTACTAAGTATATAAAAAATGGATATTGCCAATGCATTTGTCCTAATATGCCACCAACGGCTAGAAATAATACACCACCAAATTCTATAGACATCACTTGCCATGTCACCATTTTCATTCGTTTTTCACCTGTAAATAAATCGGCAATAAAACCCGTTATCGAAACTTGAACTGCCACCGTTGCTCCACCAAGTAAAAACCGATCTATAATTAAGAGATAATCATTGGTAATATAGGCACCCAAAATTCCTAAAATCCCATAAGGCACTAAACCTAAACACAACAATTTAAAATTTCCTAGTTTGTTGATTAATCGACCAATAATTGGGGCAAAGACAACTACTCCCAAAGAAGGCAGTGTAATAAGCCAACTTGGTGAAAGGCTAAAATCGGTATGTTTTACAATTCCGGAAAGTGAGGGTGCAATTACAGTTCCCACCATAATAGTTAAACTACTAACCAGTAAAATTGTGAAAACGGCAAAATTTGATATTTTATTCATGTAGCAAAATTCCAGCTTTCATTTAATATTGACTATACCTGTTTTCCAAATAAGTGTGCAAAATTGGAAATGATGACATCTGTACCTAAACTCTAAAAATGCATCAATCTTGTATTTAACACAGCATTTAGAAACGTTTAAAAATACATTAACAAAACACACGTAAGGCTTTCAACAAAAACGCAACTAACGTATCTTTACCATCTTAAATTCATAAAAATTATGACAGCACATAAGCTATTAAATTATATACAATCGGTTTTAAACCATATGCCAAAAGATTGGTTAAACCTAACTACACATCGTTTAGATATTTATAATGAAAAGTTAGCTAAAACGCAGTTTTTAGATCAGTTTGAAACCTTATACAAAGCCAATAATTCGGAAGCATCTTCTTTAAGTGTTTTACCAACGGCTTATGATTATATTCGTTTAGGGCATCCGTTATCTAGTATCTTAGAATGGACCATTGCCAATTTAAATGGTTTAGATTCTGAGAATGTCATTAGTTTTGGTTCGCAAACCACTCCTATTTTATCTATTCTAAGAACCAATTTATTAGAAAATAAAGCGACACAAATTCTATATACAGACGCTTTACCTGCATCTTTTGACGAAGCGCTTATTAAACGTGTATATGGTTATAATTTTGAAGTTATAAAAACAGATGATATCGATGCTATTCTGAAATTTAAAGGCAGTACAATTTTTATTTCGGAACCAGAAAACATTTCGACTGTTGAACAAAATCTGAATATTGATTTTCAAATTAATCTATACAATCAGCTAGGGAGTGTTTTAATCGTGAATGGCGAACACAATGCAGATTACATTTCAGATATTCAGCATGTGAGACGACGTGAAACTATTGCGATGACACCATCGAATTCACTTCTCGCTTTAAAAGCATTAGTTGATGGATTGTCTATAAAAATTCATAATGAGACTTTAGAAGCTAACAAAGCAAGTGTTTTAAATTCGCTTAAAGAGATTACGGTTACTACTGCGAAACCTTTAGTTGCTTCAAGTGGACTTTCTATGCAATATGCCATTATGATGGGCTTGGTAGATGATGCTTTAGAGAAACATAAAGGAAAGGCTGTTAAATTTATTGTACCACCAAACTGTTATGGTGGCACCAACGACCAAGCCAGACGTGTTGCTGCATGTTTAGACCATGTAGAAGTTGTAGATTTACCTGTAGATGGTGAGAATGACATGGTGCAAAGTTTGCATACCGTTTTAACCAAAGTGGCTTTAGAAGATGCGGTTCCGTATATTATTGCTGAAATCCCAACCAATCCACGCGTTGAAGTTCCAGATTTAGAAGCTTTAAAAGCAGCCTTAAGCCAAGAGCGTAAAACAGAATCTGGCAATATTGCTATAGATCCTGTGTTTATTTTAGATCAAACATTTTGTCCTAATGTTCATTTTTTAGGTGAAGGTGAAATACTTTCTACAGTGAGAACTATTTCCTATGCTAGTGGCTCTAAATTTCCAAGTGGTGGAAAATGTACCGCAGGTTATTGTGTTGCGAACTCTAAAGCAGAAGCTCTTATTGACAAGATAGAACAGCATTTAACTTTATGTGATAATGAAGCGACTGCGCATCAATATGAAATATTAGCACAGCAATTGCCATCTATGAATCAGAGAATTGCAGATGCTTATAAAAACACACGTGAATTTGTAAATTATATTCATGATGTTTTACCTGACGCGAAAATCAATTTTGTATCCGAAGATTTAGCTGCGCAAGGCTTTACTCCTTCTGTATTTTCATTAGACCTTCCAACAAAAGGTGATACAGCTGAAGAAAAGGAATCGTACAAACGAGAATTGAATCATAAATTAATTAATTTAATGATCACTGAAATTCCTGATGAAAGCAAGTATTGTGTGAGTTACGGTCAATTAAAAGGTTGTTATTGGACCATTCCCGCAACCTCAACTCAAGGCACCACAAAAGAAGGGGATAAAGATTATATTGCGAGAGTTGCGTTATCGCCTGATTTGGATATGGAAAAGCACAAGGCTGTGTTTTTGGAGTTTGTGGAGAGTATATAATTGAATGTCAGTCTGAGGGCTGTCGAAGACATTTTAAACTTTAGTTACATTGCATTTCGACTGCGCTCAATCTGACATTAGTGCTATCAAATAACAAATAAATCATCTTGAAAACCGAGTCGTCAGTTCGAGTGATTTTTCTTTTTAGAAAAATTGTATCGAGAACCTATAGGTTTACAAATGGTTCTCGATACATTTATTCATTTTTCGTTGCACTTCAAATGAATAAACACTCGAACTGACGATAAAATAAATAATCAAATTCAACACCTAAACACAAATGGAAATACTAGAATGGATACAAGATTGGCTTGCAGAGAATGCTGATGGCGAATGGGAAAAAGGTGATGCTATTCAAATTACCACTATAGACAGTCCGTTAGGTTGGGATGTTGAAATTGACATCTCAAAAACATCGATTGCAAACCTTGATATTAAATGGATTCTTAATGAAAATGGGAAACAAGATTGGTATGGTGTTAAAATTCAAAATCAAAGATTTAGAGCTGCAGGTGACGCTAGTAAATTGACTTATTTACTTAATTTGTTCAGGGAAATGATTGACAAAATTGAGAATGAGTAATCGTTTTTTTTCCTATTTAAATCGTTCTGTTATTCGGAAAGGATACTTTTTTGTTATTCGATTTCTCTCTGCAGTAAGCTTCTCATCACGACTAAATGGGTTTCTACGAATCAACTCATCTATCTCATCAAAATTTTCAGTTGCTCGCAGTTCCCTAGCGGCTATTTTATGTGCAGATAATACATTAATGTAATCTTGATAAGTTACATTCTCTCCATATACATATTCGATAATAGACGATTGGTTAATATGGCTTTTAAGGGATTCAGAAAGTTTACTTGGAACAATTTTAAGATCGTCAACTCTAATCTCTTCAGAGATATGTATGCTTAGTGTATCTTGAAATTCTTGGTTTTTATAAAAATCCCCTCCTATAATTTCAGCTGGTTTTCTAGTTCGTGGAAATGCCTCTTGTAAAGAGGGAGAAATATACTTCTCTAGTTGATTATTATAAAAGCTAGCAGTAGATTCATCAGTATTAGCAACTTCATAAATTAACAACTGCCATTGATTCATTTCTAAAAGTATAAACTCAAATTCCTTTATATACTTAATCGGTATATTTTTATTTGCTCGCAAGCGAACTAGCAACCTATCATAATTAAATGAATCAGCGTTATAATCCGATACTATTTGATATAAATCATCCCATTCTATTGGTTCATTGAATTCATTAAATAAACCGACTTGATTCTTCCCTACAAAATCCATTTTAAAAACAAGGTGATCGTAAAAATTTCTACGATGATTATCATTTAGATATAAACTAGACGGCACATCTACTGTTGGATTTGAAGCCAAAATAGACGCATCCAAAGATTTATAATCTATAATATTAACACGACTAAGCATAAAAGTGAGAACAACGAAAGTTATTAAATGAATGCCTTGAATTTTCCATCGGTTCTTTTTTATAACAGTTATGAGTGATTTCCATGAATCTAAGTACAGCACTATAATCAATAATATTGAAGGCAGCATAAAATTAGGTATGAATTCTGAACCCATAAACTGTGATGTAAAAATTGCAAAAAGAAACCAAACTTTAGTAAACCAATGCACAAAATTAACACCTAAAAAGGCTTGATCATTTAAAATTCTACCGCGTTTATTGTTTCGTTTAGAAAACGCATTTTGTGGACGAGAAAACAAATAACTAACAGCAATAGAATTCCCTATTATCATTGCAATTGCAGCAAAGAAAAGATTATAAAGTTGTCGGTCTGCTTCTGGAACTACAGTAGGTCTATTCTCAAAATCTAGAAATAGCATTCTATCCGTTTCTCTTAAAACATCGTAAAAGCTATAAAGTACAAACGCTGAAACTAATCCAAGTAAAATGGACAAAACAATTCTCGTCTTAGAAATTGCTTTGAAGTTAACATGGGAATCATAAAAGATACGGTTAAACTTCATATTGAATAAGTTCTAACTAATAAGTATAAAAAACAGTCTATTTGTTACTAACTTGAGACTAATAATACAATTATTAAACTAAAATTTCGCACAAATTTGTGTAGACAACCCATATTGAATCACTCAAACTCTAAATAAACGTTAAAAATTTTTTAGTTTCTAACCGATTGTTTAGTTTTGTGTTGTAATTAGAAATAATGGCACGTAAAAAGCAATATAACGAAGATGAAGTCATAGAAAAGGCCATGAACCTTTTTTGGAAAAATGGCTATGAAACCACGTCTATGCAAATGCTCGAGAAAGAGATGGGCATAAATAAGTTTTCGATATATTCTAGTTTTGGTAATAAGCATGGACTATTTCTAGAAAGCTTAAAGCAATACAAGTCAAAAGTAAATGCCACATTAGTAAAATTTAAAAACGGAACAAAAGGCGTTGAGGACATTAAACAGTTTTTTTACGATTCTGTAAATTCAAATTTTAAACCTGGTAGTCAAAAAGGTTGTTTTGTTACGAATACATATAACGAGTTTTCTGAACATGAAGATCAACTTATAAAAGAACAAATGGATGCTTTTATGACTAATTTGAAATCTATCATTATTGAAAAGCTTAAAATGGATCCATCAAAAGACGATGCAACTATAATGAAACAAGCTAATTATTTGTTGTTAGCAAAGCATGGCTTAGCAGCAGCTTCGCGTGTTAATACAAAAGAAGAAATTGAAGATTATATTGAAATGACCTTCAAAAATTTATAAACATTTTTTTACACAATAACTAAACAATCGTTTAGCAATAATTAACATTTAATAATAATTAAAAATAGAACATATGACAACTTTAAAAATTCATGACATTGAATCTGCACCAGAAGGTAGCAAATCATTATTAGAAAACTCTCAAAAAGCTTACGGTATGATTCCTGGTTTGCATGGAGTTTTAGCCGGAGCACCAAAAATATTAGAGGCTTACCAAGCGCTACATCAATTGTTTGTTGACTCTTCATTTAACGAAAACGAATTAACTGTAGTGTGGCAAACGATTAACGTTGAACATGGCTGTCATTATTGTGTTCCTGCGCATACAGGTATTGCAAAAATGATGAAAGTCGATGATGCAATTACTGAAGCCTTACGTAATGAAACACCTTTAGAAAGCTCAAAATTAGAAGCGTTACGAACCATGACATTAACTATTGTTAGAAATCGTGGTTTTGTAACACAAAACGACCTAGATGCATTTTATGCTGCTGGTTACGGAGAAGCGCAAGTATTAGAAATTATACTAGGCTTATCTCAAAAAACAATAAGTAACTATGTAAACCATATCGCCAATACACCAGTTGACGATGCTTTCAAAAAGTTTGAATGGTCAAAAGAGAATGTGGTAAAATAATCCCTATAAACCACAAGTTGATTGATAGCTATAAACCTTCCGTTTTTTTCGGAAGGTTTATTAAAAAGTGAATTAGCTTCACATTTTTGCAATGGAATCTTAAATAAAGATAGCTAGATAAAATTTTCAAATTGGTGAACCAAAATTAATTAATATGAAAGAGAAATTAAAAATAGATATCGTTTCAGATGTGGTGTGTCCATGGTGTACCATTGGTTACAAACGTTTAGAGAAAGCGATTTCCGAATTAGATCTAGAAGATCAAATAGACATCGAATGGCAACCTTTTGAATTGAATCCGAATATGCCAGTCGAAGGTCAGAATGTAACCGAGCATATTACAGAAAAATATGGCTCTACATTAGCACAGCAAAAACAATCACAACAGATGATGACTGATGCTGGAGAAGAACTCGGTTTTAAATTCGATTATTTTGATGAGATGCGCATGGTAAACACCTTCGATGCTCACATTTTATTAGAATATGCTAAAGGTTTTGGAAAACAAACCGAATTAAAAATGACACTAACTAAAGCCTTTTTTAGTGACCGAAAAGATGTCTCAAAAAAAGCCATTTTAAAAGAAGCACTTTTGCAAGTAGGTTTAAATGCTGATGAAGCCTTAGCTAAAATAGACGACGAAGAAGCCCGATTAGATATCAGAAACAAACAAAATTATTGGAAAGAATTAGGTGTAAATTCTGTTCCTACAATTGTGTTTAATCGAAAAAGTGCTGTTACAGGAGCGCAACCTGTTGACACTTTTAAACAAGTGCTTTCTGAATTAATTGCTCAACAGTAATTGACATCACTTAGCAAAAAGATTAACACCAAATAAACATATAAGTTTAGCACTTTTTATATTATGAAAAAATCAGTAAAACTATTAACAGGTTTGTTAGGTTTTATAATGCTTATTCCAGGTTTGGCGAAATTTACAGAACCTTTCAAAACTTTTATTTATAAACATCTTTACTTTATAGGGTTTCCATTTCCAGATGTTATGCAATACGTTGTAAAGTTCGGTGAAGTCTCAGTTGGTTTACTAATGTTGTATTTAGCTTTTAAAGGGCAAAGTCTCAGCACTAATTTAAGACATAAACTCTTTTATTTAGGTAACTTAAGTATTATATTTATAATGTTGGTTGGTGTCTATACGCACCTTCATCCAGATGTTCCTGCAGCTGTATTACCATTAGAATTTAAACCACCAATAATGCCAATATCCTATATACTATTAGTAATACTCAATTTATATTTTTATAAAAAATCCAGATCGTAGTATTGAAAAACGACAGAAGAAGTATTGTTAAAATCACAGCACTAGTGATAACATTCGAACTATTTATCCCAAATTAATTAAGTATTAGATAACACAAAAAAGCAGAACCTTATGACAAACACAACACGACCTAAAGTATTATTTTTTGATGTTAATGAAACCCTTTTGGATTTAACTCAAATGAAAAAACAAGTTGGAGAAGCCTTAAATGGAAGAGAGGATTTGTTATCTCTATGGTTTACAACCATGCTGCAATATTCATTAGTAACTACCGCAAGTGGACAATATGAACACTTTGGTAATATTGGTGCAGCAGCGTTACAAATGGTGGCCGCAAATAATAACATTACAATTTCTGAAGAAGAAGCAAGAAACGTTATTGTAAATTCTTTAAGAGGATTACCAGCACATCCAGATGTAAAAGCAGCCTTAACGCAATTAAAAGCGGATGGTTATAAATTGGTTTCATTCACAAACTCATCTAATGCAGGTGTAAAAAAGCAATTTGAAAGTGCTGGATTAACAGATTTCTTTGAAGAACGTTTAAGTGTAGAGGACATAGGAAAATTTAAACCTTTTACAGATGCGTATGCTTGGGCAGCACGTAAAATGAATGTGAAACCTGAAGAATGTATGCTTATCGCTGCACATGGTTGGGATGTTGCTGGAGCTGTTTGGGCTGGCTGGAGAGCTGCTTTTATCAGCAGACCTGGTCAACAATTATTTCCTTTGGCACCTAAAACAGAAATTGTAGAGTCTGATTTACAAAAAGTAGCTGATATTTTAGTGACTTATAAATAAAACGCCTATTGAAAAAGAAAAATAGTTACTAAATTAAAAAGGAGCTTCTGAAAAGAGCTCCTTTTTTATTATTAGAGCTTACTAAAGCCACATTTTTTTAAAATAAAAATTAAATTTTATAAGTCTGAGACTTCTACTTTCGTAGGAGTTGCTTTACCTCATCAAAATCTAAACCACCATAATTACCAGAACTCATCAATAACAACGATTTATTATCAAAATTTTGTTTGAATAGGAAGTTTTTAAAGTCTTCTGGATTGGTATAAATGATTAAGTCATCACGCTCAAAAGCATTTGCTATCTGATCTTTGGTTACTTCTTCTAATTTTTTTATTTCGACTGCATATGGAGAATAAAAAACCACAGCAACATCGGCTGCATCTAAAGCACCTTTGTATTCTTTTAGGAATTCGGCATTTAAGCTACTGTAAGTATGTAATTCTAAACACGCGACTAAAGTTCTGTTACTGTATTGTTCTTTTACGGCTTTTGTGGTTGCTTCTACCTTACTTGGTGAATGTGCAAAATCTTTATAAGCTACACTCGATTTAGATTCTGCTATTTTTTCTAACCGCTTACTCGCTCCTTTAAATGTTGAAATAGCTTCATAGAAATCATCTTCATCAATGCCCATATGTTGGCAAATCCATTTAGCACCAGCTAAGTTATTTAAGTTATGAGCACCAAACACTTCAATTGGCATTGGTCCTTCTGGAGTTTCCAACAACGTTTCACCATCTTCAACCGTATATTCTGGAGTTTGGTATGCTATTTTACGAATCTGATTTTCTGAGGCTTCAACTACACGTTTTACTTCAGGATCTTCTTCATTATAATTAATACTTCCTCCTCTAACAATAGAGTCTACAAAGATGCTAAACTGTTCTACATAATTCTCATAGGTTGGAAACACGTTAATATGATCCCAAGCAATGCCACTCAACAAAGCAATATTAGGTTTATACAAATGAAATTTTGGTCGCAAGTCAATCGGTGAACTCAGATATTCATCACCTTCTAATACTATAAAGTCATTTTCTTCGGTAAGTTTTACCATCACATCAAAACCTTCAAGCTGTGCACCAACCATATAATCCACATCACGATCGTGATAATGCATTACATGCAAAATCATAGACGTAATTGTTGTTTTACCATGACTTCCACCAATAACAACTCGCGTTTTATTTTTAGCTTGTTCGTATAAGAATTCAGGATAACTGTAAATTTTCACACCTAATTCTTGGGCTTTTAGCAGTTCAGGATTATCAGCTTTCGCGTGCATTCCTAATACAATAGCATCTAAATCTGAAGTGATTTTTTCAGGATACCAACCGAATGCTTCAGGCAATAAACCTTTAGCGTCTAATCGTGATTTAGACGGTTCAAAAATGGTATCATCGCTACCTGTTACGTTATAACCTTTATTGTGAAGTGCTAAGGCTAAATTGTGCATTGCTGCACCACCAATTGCTATAAAATGTACGTTCATTGTATCCTAAAATAAGTAATGTAAAAATACTATAAGTTTTTTAAAACGAGAATTTATAAACAAGGTTCTCGATACGATTTTTAAAAGAAAAAATCACTCGAACTGACGCAGATACAAATCAAAAACATTATATATAAATCAAATCACCTAAGTCAGTTCGAGTCTTTGTTTATTTATGATGTAACGGAAAAATGTAGAAATGTATTGAAATCAGAAATTAATCTATAGCGTCGCTTTAAATTCTTGAAACACATCAATATCTGGCAAACCAGAAATGGCTTTATTAATAAAAACTAGTGCTTTCGTCTTATCATTTTTGTGCTTATAAATTTGTGCTAAACGGTAATACGCCCATTCTTTTGGAACTCCGTCTTTGGCAGAATGATTCTCAAGATAAACTTTAAGCATGGCTTCACCTTTATCTAACTGAATATTATAATCCGCACACACTTTTCCTATCTGATAATGCATGGCATTGCGCTGGTGCTTATCTTTAGCTTCTTCTAAATTATCTATAGCTTTTTCAGGCTGTTCTTGTCCCTCGTAGAAGTTAGTTAATTTTTCATAACAGGTAACAGAACCTCCTACTTTTATGGCTAATCGGTAATACTTTTCAGCCAGATCTGGTTCGTTATCATACTCGTAGACATAACCTTTGGCCAAATAGCCATCTACTTTAGACAGTTCTTCTAACTGCTCGGCATACCTTAATGCCTTAGAAAAACTACCGCCTACAATACCTGGAAGCGACACATATAATTCCACCAATGCCCAACGTGCATCTATGTGATTGGGATCTAATTGCGCTGCTTTATGGAATGCTTCTTTAACATCTCCAATTATGGTTAATGCTTTAATCTTACTTATACTCAACGCTTTCATTCCTAAAGCACCACCATACTTGTAATGGTAATTAGCATTTTCGGGGCGTTTTTGTTTTAAGACTTGATATTGCGCAATGGCATCATCCCATTTTTTCTGGTAGCCATACGCATCACCCAAAAGTTCAATAGCCTCAAGATCGTCGGGATTGGACTGCAGAAATGCTGCCATTTCATTTTGCGCTTTCACATATTCCTTTTTAGCGATATAGGTTTGAGCGTCCTCAATAGACGTTTGAGAAAAACTATACGTAGAAAGTAAAACAACAAACACATATTTATACATAGATCTAAAGTCTCTTTTGGCGAAAATACAATTTATTAACGCTTAGTTTACTCAACAAATTGTTAACTTCACTCATCTAAATGAGACAATTACTCAATAGCACTATTTTTGGAATACATTTTGAATGTATTTTGTTAAAAATTATAACCCATATGAAAAACTATATCTCTATTCTCGTGCTCATCTGCTTTGCTTCTTTCGCTTCGGCTCAAAATGATTTTGACAAGCAATGGAAAGAAATTTCTAAACTCGAAAACGAAGGCCTGACAAAAAGTGCTTCGGAATTAGCAGAAATCATATACAAGAAGGCCGTTTCTGCTCATAATACTCCTCAACGCATTAAAGCCTTATTACATATTAGCAAGTATCTGTTAACTCTTGAAGAAAATGCACAACTCACCATTATAAATCGATTTAAAACCGAAATCGAAACATCGTCAGACGTTGCAACTAAGCATCTACTAGAGAATATGCTTGCAACCATGTATTGGCAGTATTTTCAGCAGCATCGTTATCAATTTTATAATCGAACTAAAACTTCTGCAAAAGTCAGCGATGATTTTAGAACTTGGGATTTAGAAACATTATTTAATGAAATACATTGGTATTATCAGCGTTCGCTTCAAGATGCAGATGTACTTCAACAAGAATCCTTAAACCACTACTCTATACTACTCCATGAAGCAGAAAACTCTAAGGGTTATCGTCCTTCCTTATTTGATTTACTGAGTCATAACGCTTTAGAATTTTATAAAACAGATGAAAATAGTATTACGCAACCGTCGTATAAATTCACTATTGATAATCCTGATTTAATTGCCGACAGTGATATTTTCACCTCGATAGACTTAACCTCTAAAGACACCTTATCATTGCAACGTAATGCATTAAA
>Ga0193951_1000721_pt1 | contig 14828 bp, 12 predicted proteins | sample BB_2_MG_FD_140370 | JGI IMG/M metagenome (GOLD analysis project Ga0193951, IMG submission 140370) | Microbial mat bacterial communities from the Broadkill River, Lewes, Delaware, United States - BB_2_MG | ecosystem: Environmental > Aquatic > Freshwater > River > Microbial mats | place: USA... | reverse complement strand
CAATAATTATTAAGTTCATATCTTCAAAAACACCAGAATAATCATTATTTAAATGTGTTTCATTAGATCTTTCCTCATAGTACTCATCAATCATATCAATGATTTCTGTTTCTGTTAGTGTATCTACTTTAAACATACTAAACATATCTCGTTGTGTATATGTGAATAATCCAAATTTATATATTGCCGAATCACTACTATAAAGATTTATATAAAGGTCTCGATCGGTAAAGAATTCTTGATTATCAGTTCCATCAATTGGGCTCTTAGCACTAATTGATAAAACACCAGAGAAATATAGTGTTAAGGCAATTATAATAACAAATAATGGTTGTTTGATTTGGAAATACTGAATATCGTAATCTTGATGCTTTATGTTTCTCATATATAAGGATAAGATTAGTATTGGGAAGAAGTATTGAACATGTTCAACTTTAATGTTCTTAACGAAGTCATTAAAAAAAGCAAGAGCTTTAAAGAAATCACTAGCTATTGAAAATGAATAATATCCACTAACTATATCATGATACATTTCTTGATTGAAATACACTACAGTCAAAAGTCCTGTAGATACAAGCAGTAAAGTTTTTACTGTCTTAGGCGTAAAGAACATCAATACAAACATTGCGAGTATTGAGTAAGACAATGAAAACAATAATATTCTAATTAGATTACCATCTAATACTAAAACAAACATCCTAGATCTAAACACTAATTCTAAGTAAATAAATGTTAAGAAAATGAATAAAAATACTTTTCCAATTGTAAATAATTTATGTTTGAACATACAACCACAACCTTTTCAATTTATTATACAAAACTTATGGAAAAAATAAAACTATAATCCAAAAAAAATATGAAAATGTTTTGATAATAATTGCTTGACAAAAGGCTAGTAAAAGAATAAAATGTTAATAGTCTTAAATTTTAAGATGGCGATTGTGGCGAAGTGGTTAACGCACCGGATTGTGGCTCCGGCATTCGTGAGTTCGATTCTCATCAGTCGCCCCATAATAATGGGCTGTGGCCAAGTGGTTAAGGCACCGGACTTTGACTCCGGGATCGATGGTTCGACTCCATCCAGCCCAGCCATATTTATGTGTATTTTTGCGGGTGTGGCGGAATTGGTAGACGCGCTAGATTTAGGCTCTAGTTCTTATGGAGTGCAGGTTCAACTCCTGTCACCCGCACCAATAGATAGTTAAGATTTGAGACTAATTCTCAAATCTTTTTATTATACTTCATTTAGAAAGTACAAACGAAATGATTTGAATGACTAGTAAAATAGAAAATTAGGTTGCGTAGGCAACCTTTTCTTTTTGCTATAAATTGAATTGTATAATATAATGATATGTATACAAATAATTAGTAAATAGAGGTGAGGATATGCAAAAAAATTATAATTTGGAAAAAATGGCATTTTATGATCATTTAACTAAGTTAAAAAACCTTAATAGTCTATATAAAGATTGTGAAGACAAAACGTTAGATAATACGCATTTTATTTATGTTGATTTAGAAGGCTTTAAGAAAATTAATGAAGTTTTTGGATATGATGCTGGAAACGATATATTAGTTGAAGTTTCACAAAAGTTAGTTGATTACTGTGGTAAATCTGAGGTTTATCGTATTGGTGGCGATGAATTTATTTTGCTTACAGATAGTCATATTAAGTGTGAACCAAGCGAACTTGCAAAAATCTTTGAATCTCCAATTAAACTAGATGATATGCAGTTTATGATAAAAGGAAAAATAAGTGTTTTAGATCATGATGATTTTCCTAAGAATGATTTAAAGGATGTCCTTAAATTTTTAGATTTTTCAATTACTGATGCAAAAAAGAATAATCTTGGTAATCTAATTTATGCAACTAGCGATTTAAAAGATAAGTATAATGAAAAAAGAGAAATTGAAAAACACTTTTTTACTGCTATTCAAGAAGATGAGTTTTATCCGAAGTTTACACCGTTTGTGGATACTTTTACTGATGAACTTGTGGGATTTGAAACTGTTTCAAGATGGAACTTTTTTGGTAAGACATTAAGACCTAATATGTTTTTACCTATCGCAATGTTTACAGGTTTAATCTATGACATTGAATGTAAGATGTTTAGAGAAACTGTTAAATTTATTAGTGAGATTAAAAACAATAAAAACTGGAAACACGCTAAAGGTTTTAAAGGAGCTGTTAATTTCACATGCCAAACTTTAAATCGTTTAGATATAAGAGATTTAATTAAAGTTTTAAAGGAATATGATGTTAGTCCTTCTGAAGTTATTATTGAAATGAGCGAAAAATCAATAAGTAATGATTGTGCTGTAGAACGCTTTAATGAACTTAGAAAAGCTGGTTTTTATATCATATTAGATGAGTTTACAACTGAGAATTCATCAATTTGCTTCTTAGCTGATTCTGGTGTAAATGCTATTAAACTAGATGAATCTTTACTAATGAAGATGGATGAAGCTCAGGAATTCAAAAGAATGCATAGCGTCTATAAATTTATGACAGAATTAGCTCAAAAAATTGATGTAAGAGTTATTGCTGATGGAATATTAAATAAAAAACATATAAAGGTTGTTAAGGAGTTAGGAATTAATATTGGAATTGGACATTATTATTCAAGACCAATTGTTAAAGATGAATTCATCGAAAAATTCTTTGAAAAGAAAGGTAAATAAAAATGACATTTTTTAGCTTATTGAGTGCTGCAGGGGGAACAGATTTATCTTTTATGGAGAGATTTTCTGAAAATGTAACAGCTAATCTAGCAGTTTTATTAATTCTAGGTTTGCTTGGGGGGAAGATAGTACACAGAATGGGACTTCCTAAAGTAACTGGGTATATTATTGCTGGAGTTATTATGGGACCAAGTGTATTAAATATTATAAATGAACATATGGTAGAAGACTTCACAATAATACGTGAAGTAGCAATTGGTTTCATTGGTTACACAATTGGACTAGAATTAAGATTTAAAAAGATGAAAGAAACTGGAAAAATGGTTTCGATAATAACTTTGACTCAAGCAGTATTTACAGCAGTCTTTGTTTGTTTGGCGACAGCGTTTGTTGTGACTGAACATAATTGGACTTATGGTTTAATTTTTGGTGCGATTGCTACTGCAACTGCTCCAGCACCGATTATTGCTGTTGTTAAAGGTTACCGTACAAAGGGACCTGTAACTGATACGCTATTACCTTTAGTAGCATTGGATGATGCTATTGGAATTGTTTTATTTTCGATTTTGCTTTCATTTGGTGTAAGTTTACTTGGAATTGAAGGACAACATGTTACTTTCTGGACAATGATGAGTGTACCTTTAAAAGAAATTGGATATAGTATCATGTTCGGTGGAGTTATTGGTTTTGTTTTATCAAAAGTGCTGATTGCACTTAACCGTGATGATGACAATATGTTGATGATGGTAATTATTGCTTTCGTGTTACTTGGAATTGGTGTTGGGCATTTAGTTCATGCATCGCCAATTTTATTACCATTAGTTATTGGTACTGTTTTAACAAATTCAGTTAACGAAAAATATGAGCATCGATTTACAAAAACAACGGATTTATTTACTGCCCCAATATTTTTAGCATTTTTCACAATTGCTGGAGCAGAATTAGATCTTGCAATTATACCAACAGTTGGTTTAGTTGGTGTAGCATATATCCTTGTTAGAGTAGTTGGTAAGGTATCTGGGTCTTATGTTAGTGCAAAAGCAGTTAAAGCACCACCGACTGTTGTTAAGTACTTGGGTTGGACTTTAATTCCACAAGCAGGAGTTGCAATTAATATGGCAATTACTACTGAGTTAAGGTTTGGTGGATTACCAGGATATGAGACTATAGGATCAACGATTATGACCGTGGTTTTAGCTGCCACGTTAGTATACGAAGTGTTCGGTTTAATTATAGTGAAAATTGCACTTACAAAAGCAGGCGAGATTCACGCTGGCGAAAAGAGTTGGGATATGTAAAAAGGAGCTTTTTGCTCCTTTTTTTTATTGATTTAATAGTTTTTTTATTATTTTTCTTGAAAAATGATATTTAGAGGAGTAAAATATCACATGGTGAATTTATATAATATATATGAAAGAAGATGACTGATTTGTTGAATATTTTATCAAGTAGTAATGTTGCGAACTACGAAGCGTTACTTGTTATGGGTACGATCGTAGTTGTAGGTATGTTTGTGGGGAAACTTTTTGAAAGAATTAAAATCCCAAACATCACAGGTTATATTTTTGCAGGATTGATTTTAGGTTTTGTTTTATTCCAAATCGGTCTTGATGATATTGTACATATGTTAGAAATAGTTTCAAGTGTTGCTTTAGGTTTTATCGCTTATGGAATTGGGAGAGAGCTTATTTTCTCTAAATTGAAAAAAAGTGGTAAAGAAGTTATCGTAATTACTATAATGCAAGCAGTATTTACAACTGGAATTGTTTCACTTGGATTAATCTTATTTAAAGTTCCAGTGGCAGTTGCATTAATTTTCGGAGCAATTGCAACAGCAACTGAACCAGCTTCAATTATGTTGCTTACAAAAAGATTAAAAACTAAAGGTCCTTTAACAGACACTCTAATACCTCTTGTAGGGTTAGATGATGCTGTAGGGATTGTTATCTTTGGGATATTGTTAAGTGTTGGGAAGTCACTTAATAGTGGAGCAGAGCTCCATATAAGCGAAATAATCTTAGATCCAGCTTTAGAAGTAATATTTAGTATTCTAATAGGTGTAGCTATAGGTTTATTTTGTGGTTTCATTATTAAAAGTGTTAAAGCCAGAAATGACGATAAATACGAAACATTCTTGAATGTAAGTATCTTTGGTGTTTTTGCTGCAGTAGCAATTTCAAAAATCGGATTTAATATTGGTGATTTACAAATTCATTTATCTCCAATACTAACACCAATGGTTCTAGGTGTAACTGTCGCTAATATAGTTTCAAGAGTTAGATCTCATGAGATGGATTTAGCTGTAGATAAATTTACACCACCAATTTTAATTGCGTTCTTTACATTGGCAGGAGCGGAGTTAATTAGTGCATTCTTAAATCAAAGTAACATTGCTTATGGTGCCATGATTACAACTATTATTTTATATATCTCATTAAGAATAGTTGGTAAAATTTCAGGAGCATGGGTTGGAGCTAAGATGATGCATTCAGTTGATTCTGTAAGAAAATATCTTGGTATTAGTTTATTACCACAAGCAGGAGTTGCACTTGGTATGGCTTATCAAGCAAGAACAGATTTTGCTGAACACGGTGTAACAATATTAATTGTTATTTTAGTGGCAACATTATTCTATGCATTAATTGGTCCTATTGGAGTAAAATACTCATTAATTAAAGCAAAAGAAACAAACGTATAATAAAGTAAAAGCAGTTCACAATGTGAACTGCTTTTTTTATAATTATTTAATTATCATTAATAACTCTCTTATAACTTTTGTAGCAACTAAATTAGATGATTTTGAAGGGTCATGTTCAGGTGATAACTCAACAACGTCAGCACCCACTATGTTTAAACCTTTCAAAGATAATATTGCATCATGTAGTTCTTTAAACGTTAGACCGCCAGCTTCAGGAGTTCCAGTTCCTGGCATAATTGATGGGTCTAAAACATCTAAATCAATTGTTATATATAAAGGTTTATTTTGTAAAGAAGGAATAATGTTATTGATTGAGTTAGCACTAAATTTTTCTATATAGTTATGTTCTTGTGCAAACTCAAATTCTTCTTTTAAACCTGAACGAATACCAAATTGATAAATTTTATTATCACCAATTAAATCGTGTACTCTTTTAATTACTGATGCATGTGAGAAGATACCACCTGAGAATTCTTGTCTTAAATCAGTGTGAGCATCAAAATGGATAACTTGACATTCTGGATACTTTTCAAACACTGCTTTAAATGCTGGGTAAGTAACTAAGTGTTCTCCACCAATCATAAAAGGAATCTTCTTATCGTTTAATATATTTTTAGTAGCAGTATAGATTTCATCTAAGACTTGTTTCTTTTCACCATATGATAACTCAATATCACCAATATCAGTAATTTTCATATCCTCTAAATCTTTATCTTGATATGGACTATAAGTTTCAATAGCATCACTATCTAAGCGTATAGCATTAGGTGCAAACCTTGTACCTGGTTTAAAAGAAGTAGTACCATCATATGGTGCTCCAAAAACTACAATATCAGCTTCATCGTATTTTTTATCGCAACCAAGTAATTGTAAACTATTCATTATTTAGTAAATCCTTTACATATGTTGGTAACATAAATGCAGCTTTGTGAAGATCACTGTTATAGTATTTTGTTTTTAAACCAAATTTTTCCCAAACCTCAGGTTTGTGATCTGTTAATGGATTATATTTTTTTGATGCAAATCCGAATAACCAATGTCCTGATGGATAAGTTGTTTGATGGAATTGATATACTTTTGCAATTGGAAATGTTTGTTTAATTTTGCTATGAGAACGTTTCATCTCTCTTTGATCTCTTTCAAAGTAAGGTGATTCATGTTGGTTAATTAAGATTCCGTCTTCTTTTAAAACACGGTAACAATTATTATAGAAATCAAAAGTAAATAGACCTTCACCAGGTCCAACTGGATCAGTTGAATCAACTAGAATTAAATCATAATAACCTTCCTCATGATTCTTAACAAATGCTAGCCCGTCTTCAAAGTATAAATTGATTCTTGGGTCATTATCAAGTTTGCTAGCTGTTAATGGCAAATATTTTTGACTTAATCTTACAACTCTTTCATCTATTTCTACCATATCAATTTTATCAATTGTTTTGTATCTAGAAATTTCACGAGCTGTACCACCATCTCCACCACCAATAATTAATACTTTTTTGATGTTTGGATTAACTGCCATTGATACATGACTTATCATATCGTGATAACAGAATTCATCTTTTTCATTTACCATCATTAACCCATCAAGAGTAAAGAATGTTCCAAATGTATTTGATTTAAAAAATTCTATTTTTTGAAATGGTGTTTGTTCCTCATATAATTTTTCTTCATATTTAATCGAAAAATGACATTCATCAGTCCATGGTTCTGTGTACCAGTTTTCTTTTTTCATATGACTCACTCCTATTCTTTGATAATACTAACTAAGATAGAACTTTTTACTTCGTCACTACCTAAAGTTACATTACCTTGTTTGTTTAAAAATAAATAGTAATCAATTACTTCTTTTGAGATTAATTCACCGGGATTAACTAAAGGTATACCGGGTGGATAAATCATAATTGATTTTCCTGCAATTTTGTTTTCCGAATTAAGTAAATCAACAATTTCCTTTTCCATAAAGAAAGCTTCTCTTGGTGTGTAAATCATTTTCGGAATGAATGTAGGAATATGTATTTTAAATTTTTTCGTTGTTGAATATTTACTTGATATATCTTTTAAAGCATCTAAGAGTTTATTGATTGTTCCTAAATCATCACCAATGCTTATGATTATAAGAACAACATTTGTTTCTCCAAGTTCTACTTGAATATTATAGTTATCTCTTAATAAATCATAAAGTTCAAAACCTGTTATTCCAAGTTTTTTAGTGTTTAATACAAGTTTTGAAGGATCATAATTAGTCACAGAATCATTATTTAATAATGGATTAATATATGATATGTTTGGTAATTTATCAATTTCACTTCTTAAGTAATTTGTAAGGCTAATTATATTATTTGTTATTTCATCTTTATGTTTATAGAAATGATGTCTAGCCATATCAAGTGATGATAGTAATAAATAACTTGCACTTGATGTTTGAGCTAAGTTAATGACACTTCTAACTGTAGAATGAGATATTCTTTTTTCGTTATGCAACAACACACTAGCTTGAGTTAATGCTCCAGCAGTTTTATGAACTGATGTAGTTGCCATATCAGCACCATATTTCATTGCTGAATCCGGGAACTTATCACTGTATGGGAAATGAGCCCCATGTGATTCATCAACGATAACTTTTATGTCTAAGTCATGACAATACTTAATAATCTCTTTTAAGTTTTGTGTGTGACCAAAATATGTAGGGTTTAAAAGCAAAATTGCTTTAACATCTTTATTTTGGTTTATTGTGTTTATAATATCACTTGTTTTTAATCCTTCACTAATACCAGTTTCTAAATCAATAGTTGGATTAATATAAATAGGGATTGCTCCACTAAAAACTAAAGCGTTAATAGCTGATTTATGGATGTTTCTTGGAATAATTATTTTTTCGTTTGGTTTTACAGCTGAAAGAATCATATTTTGAATTCCAGAAGTACTACCATTAACCAAGAAATAAGCTTTGTCACAATTATATAATTGTGCGTATAAATCCTCAGCTTCTTTAATAACACCGGTTGGATGGCTTAACATATCTAGGGGTTTTAAACTGTTTATGTCAATCTTAAATATTTTTTCGCCAACTAAGTCTTTAAACTCACTAGATATTCCTTTTCCTCTTTTGTGCCCAGGAACGTCAAATGATAATTTATCATCGTTAAGACCATATTTTAATAGAGCATCAAATAAAGGTTTCTTTGATTGGTTAATCAAAGTTCTTACCGTAGAAAATCTCTTTCATTTCCGTTTCTAATAAATCAATCATTCTTTTTTGTTCTTCAACCGGATATTCTGAAACATCTTTATCTAGAAGGTAATCATCTAGGTTTAAGTTGTTAAGCATCATTTTGGTATGAAACATATTTTCTTGATAAACATTAACATCGATTAAGTTATATCTTTTTATTGTTTCTTCTGAAATAAAGTTTTGGATTGATGATATTGCGTGATCTTTAAATAGCTTTTTACCATCATTATTTCTTGTAAATCCTCTTACTTTATAATCTAAAGATATAATATCTGAATCAAATGAATCTATTAAATAATCAAGAGCATTAAGTGGTGAAATTTCACCACATGTTGAAACATCGATATCAACTCTAAAAGTTGATACACCATTTTGAGGGTGACTCTCTGGGTAACTATGTACAGTTAAATGTGATTTATCTAAGTGAGTAACAATTGTTTCGTTTAAAGGTGTTAATATACCTTTATTACACGATGAATCAATTGCGTAAAGAGGAACTTCCTCTTCACTAATCAACACTGTAACACTTGCCCCTTGAGGTTCGTAATCTTGTTTTGAGACATTTAAGATACTAGCACCAATACGATCAGCCACATTTTGTAGTATGTTCATTAATCTTTGAGAGTTATATATCTCATCAATATATTCGATATATTTTTTTCTGTCTTCCTCAGTTTCAGTTATACAAACATCATAAATATTAAAACTTAATGATTTTGTAAGGTTGTTGAATCCATATAGAGCAAGTTTATTTTTCATGTTTCTCACCTATTATAAGTATTTTTTTAATGCTTCGACTTTATCTAATTTTTCCCATGGTAAGTCTAAGTCTAAACGACCGAAATGACCATATGCAGCAGTTTGTTTGTAGATAGGTCTTCTTAAATTTAAAGTATCAACAATTCCTTTTGGAGTTAAGTTGAAGTTTTCTTCAATAGCTTTAACAATAATATCTTCACTAACATTTTCTGTTCCAAAAGTAAATACTCTAATACTTGTTGGTTCAGAAACACCAATAGCGTATGATAATTGAATTTCACATTTGTCAGCTAATCCAGCAGCAACAACATTTTTTGCTACATATCTAGCTGCGTATGCAGCACTTCTGTCAACTTTTGTGCAGTCTTTACCAGAAAATGCTCCCCCACCATGACGACTAAATCCACCATAAGTATCTACAATGATTTTACGGCCAGTTACACCAGCATCACCATGAGGTCCACCGATAATAAATTGTCCAGTTGGGTTAATATATATTTTAGTGTTCTCATCAACTAATTCACTTGGAATTATTTCATCAATCACAAGATTTTTAATGTCTTTTCTTATTTGATCTTGAGATACTTTATCACTATGTTGAGAAGATACAACAATAGCATCAATTCTCATTAAATTATCATCTTGATCATATTCTACTGTAACTTGTGTTTTACCATCTGGTCTTAGATATGGTAGTGTTCCATCTTTTCTAACATCAGTTAATTTTTTTGCTAGTTTATGTGAAAAGTTAATTGCGTGTGGCATAAACTCTTCAGTTTCATTAGTTGCGAAACCAAACATAATACCTTGGTCTCCTGCACCTTGAGAATGATCATCACCCTCACCCTCATTAACACCTTGAGCAATATCTGGTGATTGAGGATCAATTGCCACTAATACTGCTAAGTTTTCAGCGTCAAACCCATATTTTCCACGGTCATAACCAATTTCTTTAACAGTTTCTCTAACTACTTTTTGGATATCTACATAAGCTGTTGTAGTTATCTCTCCTGCTATTAATACAAGACCAGTAGTAACACTTGTTTCACATGCAACACGTGCCATTGGGTCTTTCTCTAAAATTGCATCTAAAATTGCATCACTGATTTGATCACAGATCTTATCTGGATGTCCTTCAGTTACTGATTCAGACGTAAATAATTTTCTCATAATAAAACCTCCTAAATGTTTTCTTTATCTTTATTATATCTTTATTTTATTATTATGCTAAATTATTGTATAAATAAACTTAAAAAAAGTCAACAAAAATATATATAAAATAAACTCTAGGTTTACTTATACTAAACTTTTTAAAGAAAAAATAAAGGATTGTCAAAAATCGACTATCCTTTTATATATTCTAATACGTTTTTAGCATGATCTTTTGCAGTTATTTTTCTCCACTCTTTAATAATTTTTCCTTTTTCATCAAGAATGAATGTACTTCTGAGAATTCCTATATACTTTTTACCATACATACTTTTTTCTTTTAAAACATCAAACTCTTTCACTAATTCTTCATTTACATCACTAAGTAATATTAAATCAAGTTCTTGTCTTTTCATAAAATTTTGATGTGATTTAACAGTATCTCTACTTACACCAAAGACTTGGTATCCAAGTTCTGCAAACTCATCTTTTAAACATGTAAAATCTTTTGCTTCTAAAGTACAACCTGATGTATTATCTTTTGGGTAGAAGTATAAAACAACTCTTTGACCTAAATAATCTCTTAGTTTATACAATTTATCGTCACTTCCAGTGACTTCTATATCTAAATATTTCATTTGGTTTCCTCCCTTTCTTTTTTAGTTTTTGGGACTGGATCATATCCACCTTTACTTAAAGGGTTACATCTCAAGATGCGCCACGTGCTAAGCAAACTTGCGTAAAAGAAATTATGTTTTTCGTAAGCTTCCTTAGAATAACTTGAACAAGAGGGATGGTATCTACAGGTTGGATTAGAATTTTCAGTATTTTTTTTATATGCATTAATTAGTTTAATTATTATCTTGTTCATATCTAACACCTCTACCTCTATTCTAACAAACGCTAGCCAATAGTACAATTATTTTGAATTTATATTGTATTTTAGTTTTACAAAGGATATAATTTTTATGTAAACATGAAGGGTTCTTCATGTTATGATGAATTTATTATTTAAACCTTGTTTTTTTGTTAGACAAAACAACTAAAAAAATATATAATACATTTGGTGATAAAATGGTAGATAAAATTAAAGTAGAAAAGTTTTACGACTATTTTGATGAAGTAGCTAATTTACTATATGGTTTTAATGGTACATCATATATTGAAGGTATGATTTATGCTTTTGATTTATTGATGGAAAAAGCAGAAGTGAATAGTGAATTTCCTGATGATATAAAACTTAAGGTTGAAGAAGCAATAGAGCAAATCTTACAGTATAAGTTAAATGCTGAGGAATTACGAAAAAGTGTCCAATTAGGACTTTTAAAAGGATTTAAGCATGCTAATTACTCAAATGAAATGATGACACCTGATTCAATTGGGATCTTTATTTCATATTTAATAAGAAAACTATATAAGGATGAAAAAATTAATTCCATATTTGATCCCCTTATTGGTACATCTAATTTAGTCTTAACAATCTTAAATCAGTTAAATCAAGATATCAAAGTTATTGGTGTTGAAAATAATGAGTTTAGTGCTAATTTAGCTAAAGCATTTATCGATTTAGTTGATTATGAAAATGAAATATTTATGCAAGACACATTGACATTTTTAAATGGTAATTTTGATTTAATTGTTACTGATTTGCCTAAAGATGATAATTCACATCAATTCTATTTTCCTTATGGCTTAATTAGCCATCATATAAACAATCTTAAAGATGGCGGATATTTTATCGCTTTAATCGAAAATGATTTTTTTGAAAAAGAGAATAGTGATATCTTTAAAAAACAAATTGATGAGAGTGCTTATATATTCGGTTTGATTAAATTAAGTGAAACTTTGTTTAAGAATAGTAGTAAAAGTATTTTAATACTAAGAAAAAAAGGAGAACTAGTTTTCAAGGAAAACAAGTTCTTACTAGTAGATTTACCATCATTTAGTGACTTAAATAACTTTAATAAAGTTATAAATAATATAGACAATTGGTTTAAAACAAGAGAGGTTGAATTAAATGAAAATAATCGCAGTTAACGCAGGTAGCTCATCACTTAAATTTCAATTATTAGAAATGCCTAGTGAAACAGTAATCACTAGTGGATTAGTTGAAAGAATTGGTTTAAATGATGCAGTGTTTACAATTAAAGTAAACGGAGAAAAAATTAGTGAAGTTACAGAAATCCCAAATCATCAAGTAGCAGTTCAATTATTACTAAACAAACTTTTAGATTTAAAAATAGTTGGATCATTTGATGAAATCACAGGGGTAGGACATCGTGTTGTACATGGCGGAGAAAAATTTAGTGATTCAATTTTAATAACTGAGGAAGTAATTCATGCTATTGAAGAAGTTAGTGATTTAGCACCATTACATAACCCAGCAAACTTAACAGGTATCAAAGCGTTTAATGAAGTATTAACTAACGCACCTAGTGTCGCTGTATTTGATACTGCATTCCATCAAACAATGTCAGAAGAAGTTTATATGTACAGTGTTCCTTACGAATGGTATGAAAAATATGGAGTTCGTAAATATGGTTTCCACGGTACAAGTCATAAATTTGTATCACAAAGAGCAGCTGAAATGTTAAATAAACCAATTGAAGATACTAAAATTATAGTATGTCATGTTGGTAATGGTGCAAGTATTTGTGCTATTGAAGGTGGTAAAAGTGTTGATACATCAATGGGGTTCACACCTTTAGCAGGTATTTCAATGGGTACAAGAAGTGGGGATATTGATCCAGCTATCGTTGAATATATTTCTACAAAAGAAAATAAAAACATTCAAGAAGTTATGTCAGAATTAAACAAAAAATCAGGATATCTTGGTTTAAGTGAACTATCAAGTGACTCACGTGACTTATGGGCTGCAGCTGATAAAGGTGATAAAAAATCAATGTTAGCAATTAAAAAACAAGTTAAAATGATTTCAGATTATATTGGAGCTTACTACTTATTAATGGGTGGTGTTGATGCAATTTGTTTCACTGCTGGTGTTGGTGAAAATGCTGCAGAAACAAGAACTATGATTGCTGATAAAGTTGCTGTTTTAGGTGCTATCATGGATGAAAGCTTAAATGACGTTAGAGGAATTGAAAGAATTATTTCTACTGAAGATTCTAAAGTTAAACTTTTATTAATCCCAACTAATGAAGAAGTAATGATCGCAAGAGATACTGTTAGATTAATTAAATAATTTATTATAAAGTAAAAGATAGTTTTTATGAGTATTATTCCTATAGGAGGGAAAATATGAAAAAAACTATCTTTTTTATTATGCTTTTATTAACAATGATACCAAAAATCAATGTTAAGGCAGAAACAAATCAATATGAGTATGTCTTTGAATCATATCAAATTAACACAGAACCATTTTATGAGAATAGTAAAAGGGGATATACAATAACAAGAACTGGGAACCAAGAGTATAGTAAAACCATTATCAGTTCAAGTATTAATTACACCATCAATGGAATTATAAACCATAAAAACAATACTATCGTATATGGATATTGCGTCAATGACAACACTGATACTTTCTATGATGTCTTTTATACAGTGTTTGATGCTAATGGAAATATTATTAATGATTATACTAAAGATTTTAATAAACAAGAAGAAATCACTAAGTTCTATATATTAGGAGATGATGTGTTCTTTCATTTTAATCAGGGATCTTTAGACTATGAAACAGCTATAGAATCATTTTATGTAGTTAAACTAGATAAACAGTATGAAGTTGAGGATTATCTGCAAATTGATGGGATACTAAAAAGTAGTAGTAATGATGATTATTTGATAAAGTGCAATTTTGATCATTTAGGAGATTATGATATTGGAGTTACAAAGGATCTAGAAATAATTGACAATACTTATAAACTAAATCTAAGCAATAGAAGCACTTTTGACAATGTAAAGATATTAGTGCTAAATCCACTTATTTTAAATAATGAATTTATATATGATTCTATAATGATAGATTACCCAGGCCATTATGAATTAACTATTAATAATACTCCATATGTTTTTGATGTTGAACCACTAATAGAGGGAGTAGTTGATGGAAGTGTGGTTAATGAAGCGGTAACTATAACTTATAATAAGGGGCAAGTATTTTTGAATGATGATTTATACCTTAGTGGTGAGTTAATAAGTGAACCGGGTTATTATCAGTTAAAAGTAAATGGGATTAATGATTACCAAAAAATAATTGAGTTTACAATAAAACCAAATGTTGAGGGTATTGTTAATAATTCAATTTATAGAAATCCAGTCACATTAAATTTTAGTGGTGAAGGT
>Ga0193951_1000717_pt1 | contig 14856 bp, 14 predicted proteins | sample BB_2_MG_FD_140370 | JGI IMG/M metagenome (GOLD analysis project Ga0193951, IMG submission 140370) | Microbial mat bacterial communities from the Broadkill River, Lewes, Delaware, United States - BB_2_MG | ecosystem: Environmental > Aquatic > Freshwater > River > Microbial mats | place: USA... | reverse complement strand
CCAAAATGAGCCCGTTAAAAATGTTTGGCATTGGCCAGCAGGTGGTGGTTGAAAACGACCGGGGTAAAGAGCTGGGGGTGGCCTATCTGAACCCGAACAACCTGATCTGTGGTCGTATTATCAGCCGGGACTCGAAAAAGCCGCTTAACCGTTCGCTGCTGGTGCATCGGCTGAAAATTGCGCTGTCCTTGCGTGAGATGAATTTTGACCAGCCGTGCTACCGGCTGATCTACGGGGATAGCGACGGGCTGCCGGGCCTGGTGATTGACCGTTACTTTGATGTTGTTGCGGTACAGATCTCCAGTGCCGGGATGGAAGCGGTGCTGGACGATATTATCGATGCGCTGCACAAAGTGCTGCAGCCATCGGCCATTGTGCTGCGCAATGACGGCAAGATGCGTGAGATGGAAGGGCTGGAGACCTACACCGATGTGGTGCATGGCGATATTCCTGATCTGTGTCCGCTGATCGAAAATGGTGTCAACCTGGTGGCACCGCTGCTCAAAGTGCAGAAGACGGGCTGGTTCTATGACCACCGCGAGAGTCGCGCCAAGGTGAACCAGCTGGCACCGGGAAAGCGGGTGCTGGATCTGTTCAGTTATGTTGGTGGCTGGGGTATTCAGGCGATGGCGTCCGGGGCAGAAGAGGTGGTTTGTGTGGACGCCTCTCACTATGCGCTGGATGTGGCCCGTGAAAATGCCCGTCTTAATAATGGCGAGAACCGCTTCACCGGCCTGCATGGCGATGCCTTTGAAGCCTGTAAAGCGCTGGTGGATGAGCGTGAGCGGTTTGATATTGTCGTCTGTGATCCACCGGCATTCATCCAGAAGAAAAAAGACATCCGTAACGGTGAGCGCGCTTATGCCCGTATCAATAATCTGGCCATGCGGTTGCTGAACAAGGGTGGAGTACTGGTATCGGCATCCTGTTCCATGCACTACCAGCGTGAAAGCCTTGTGGATATGATCCGTGCAAACAGCCGTGAGCTGGACCGCACCGCACAGATTTTCCATGTGGGCTATCAGGGGGCGGATCATCCGATCCACCCGGCGATTCCTGAAACGGATTACCTGAAAGCTTACTTCGCCCGTATTCTGCCAGCAGGCTGAGCGGTGTGATCTCCGGCGTGCGCAGTCGCTGCACGCCGTCTTGTTTTACCCTCACTTTTTAATCTTTGAAGGAGTCAGTCGATGCAGACGCGGATGCTGGGTAACAGTGATCTTGAAGTCAGTGATGTCTGTCTGGGTACTATGACCTTTGGTGGGCAGAACACTGAAGCGCAGGCCCATGCGCAGCTCGATTGCGCCCTCGGTCAGGGGATTAACTTTCTCGATGTGGCAGAGATGTACCCGGTGCCAACTTCGGTAGAAACCCAGGGGTTGAGTGAGCAGTACATTGGTAGCTGGCTGCAGGCACGGGGCAATCGTGATCAGGTGATTATCGCCACTAAAGCGGCGGGACCGGCGGATATGGTACGTTACCTGCGCCCGGACCTTCATTTTGATCAGGCCAACCTGGTGGCGGCGGTAGACGGCAGTCTGCAGCGATTACAGACGGACTATATCGACCTCTACCAGCTGCACTGGCCGGACCGGGCCAGCAATTTCTTTGGCCAGCTCGGTTATGAGCATAAGCCTGAGCAGGACGGCACACCGATCGAAGAAACGCTGACGGTGCTTAAATCGCTGGTGGAGGCGGGAAAAATTCGCTATATCGGTGTCTCCAATGAGACGCCCTGGGGGCTGATGAGCTTCCTGCGTTACGCGGAAAAGCTCGACCTGCCCCGGGTGGTGACGGTGCAGAACCCTTACAGCCTGTTGCACCGGGTGCCGGATATCGCGCTGGCGGAAGTGATGCTGCGTGAGCAGGTTGACCTGCTGGCATATTCACCGCTGGCCTTTGGCACCCTGACCGGTAAGTACCTGGGCGGTGCGCGGCCTGAAGGTTCGCGGCTGGCATTGTTTCCGCACTATCAGCGTTATCTGACCGAGCCAGGTATCCGGGCAACGGAACAGTATGTGGCGCTGGCCCGTCAGCATGGGCTGGATCCGGTACAGATGGCGCTGGCGTTTGTGCGCAGCCGACCGTTTGTTGCCAGCACCATTATTGGTGCAACCTCGGTGGCGCAGCTGGAGCATGCCATAGGTGCTGCCGAGCTGGTGGTGTCCGGTGAGGTGCTGGCTGGAATCGAAGCTATTCATCAGCAGTACCCTAACCCCTGCCCTTGAGTGACCACGAGTGCTGGTCAATGTTCCTGCTGTTGGCCAGCGCTTGCATGACAGAAAATTAATCTGCGATTGCCTGCCCTGATTAGAGCTTCTGCCTGTTCTGGACCACACTGAGGGTATCTGTACAGGAGGAGTAATGATGACCCTGGTAAATGAGATTATGTATCCGGTAGCCCAGGCCCTGCGGGCTGATATGGTGTTGCCTGAAGCGGTGCAGCTGATTCTGGATTCCGGTTTCACCGGCCTGCCAGTGCTGGATGCGCAGGAGCGGGTGATTGGTTTCCTGTCAGAGCATGACTGTATCCCGCTGCTGCTCAATGGCAGCTACCACTGTGATAACCGCACACTGGTGCGGGACATTATGTATAACGAGCCACTGACGGTAACCCGCCATGACAACATTGTTGATCTTGCCCAGCGAATGCAGGGGGTGAAGCCCAAGGTGTATCCGGTGGTGGATGGTGAGCGGCTGGTGGGGCTGGTCAGCCGCCATCATGTGATGCAGGCCCTGAATAAAGCGTTCAGGGACTGCAAAATCGTTGCCTGAGCGCTTTATTGTGCGCCCAGGTAGCGGTTCATGGTCAGTTGCCAGTCGTTGTCCATCAGCAGGTTGGGGATCTGACGGTTGATGGGTTCTCGCAGCGGGCTCTGTTGCTGCAGGTAGATGCTGTAGAACTCTTCATTAAGTTGCTGGTTATGCAGCTTGGGCCGCTGATCGGCGGGCAGCATCAGAATGGCGTACTGCAGGGTGGGTTTGTCGTGGATAACGGCATCCACCTTGTTAGCCATCAGAGCTGTCAGCGCAGTGTTCAGGTCACTCATTGGCTGGCTTTTAATACCGCGCTCAGCCATGAAATTCTCTACATTGGTGCCCTTGATTACAGCCACCCGGTGCTGGGTCAGCGCTTTGATATCGGAGATCTGATTGTCCAGGTTGGACATCACTGTACTGGAGGTTGCCAGTGCAATCAGGCTGGCCAGTACGGTGACTCCGGCAAAGCTCAGGATGGTTGCCAGCACCCGGCCACGAAAGCTTTTCATTTCAAATGCTCCGGCCCGGCCAGTACACAGCAGTGTGACCCAGAGTACGGTCATGGCAAAACTGTGACCGCGGGGCCCCTTGAGCAGCTCCTGCTCATGGTCGCGTTCCAGTCGGCGGATCAGCAGGGCCAGCAGTGGTGCCATAATCACCAGAAAGATCACTACAGCCAGGGTGGTGGGTTTGGTTGCCCATTGCCAGAGCTCATCCCAGCCGTGGCTGTCAGGACGGGTGGCGATCGCCAGCCCGGTACGGAAAAATGGCAGGCTGAAGTCGCCGATGGTTTCACGCTCGGAGGTGACAGTCAGCGCGCCCAGAACCAGGTCCAGCTGCTGTTGCTGGACTTCGGCCAGCCCGTTGCTGACGGCTAGCGGGTTACCGTGCTGATCCTGGCTGCACAGGATGTACGGTAGCTGCAGCTTTTCGGCAATGCTGCGCCACAGGTCCACGGAGATGCCGTGCCAGTCTTTGTCTGCACTGTGTATTACAAAGGGTGGCGACTGAATAACGCCAACCCGCAGCATATTGTTACCGGGAGTGGGTGGGCAGATATTGGCCGAGGCGGGGAGAGCGATCAGGGCTGTTAACAGGCACACAAGTGCCCACAGTCGCAGCTTCATTGGTCCGGGGTCCTGTTGTTATTTTTGCGGGCATCATACGGTGCCAGGGGGGTCAGGCCAAGGTAGACCCTGACCTGATTTGACACGGCGCAAAAGGGCGATAACCAGGTATTGTGACTGGTTGTAACAATTACTAGCGCAGATCCAGTATCGGCCAGCCGTTGTGCTCGGCTGCAGCCTGTAGTTTCGGGTCAGGGTTGACTGCGTGAGGGTGGTCTACCAGTTCCAGCAGTGGCAGGTCGTTATGGCTGTCACTATAAAAGCTGGCGTTGCTCAGACTGTGCTCAGGGTGCTGTGTCAGCCAGTCCTGCAGGCGGGTGACTTTGCCGGCCTGGTAGCAGGGCACTCCTGCGACTTCGCCGGTATAACGGCCATTGTGCTGTTCTGGTTCGGTGGCCAGCATGGCATCAACCCCTAACAGATCAGCGATCGGCTGAGTCACAAAGCGGTTGGTGGCGGTGATGATCAGCAGAAAGTCACCTTGCTGGCGGTGCTTTTCCAGCAGGGTGGCTGCTTTGGGTAACATCATTGGTATTACCCGTTCCTGCATAAATTGCTGGTGCCAGCGATTCAGCGTCTCCATATCATTGGCGGCCAGTGGTGCCAGGGCAAAACGCAGGAATGCAGCAATATCCATCTCGCCAGCTTCATACTGCTGGTAAAAAAGATTGTTGAGGCGGTCATATTCCTGAGCATCAACATAATTATGCTTGCAGAGAAATTCTCCCCAGCTCAGGTCGCTATCTCCCCCGAGCAATGTGTTATCAAGGTCAAAAATTGCCAGAGCCAAAGCGTTACTCCTGCTTGTTATAGGTCAGGTTAAAAGGACGTTCAGGATAGAGACGGGATCAAAGCAATGCAATCCACAGCTTGACGGGTTACCGTGGGCCTGCGTATATGAAAGGGTACGAAGCGCAGGTAGCGAATCTATCTGTTTGTTTTTCGACTGGATTCAGCTTATTTGATGAATACAAAAGAAGTGTGGAACAATACTGCAAAAGAGTACGGGAAGATTAATGTGATTGATTCAGATGGGTTCCGGCCGAATGTCGGGATTATTCTAGCGAACTCGCTGGGTCAGGTTTTGTGGGCACGCCGTATTGGCCAGGAGGCCTGGCAGTTTCCTCAGGGGGGCATCAATGATGATGAAACCCCGCAGCAGGCGATGTTCCGCGAGCTGCAGGAGGAGGTGGGCCTGACACCTGAAGACGTTGAGATCATTGCTGTTACTCGGGGTTGGCTGCGTTACCGCCTGCCTAAGCGCATGATCCGGCGGCACTCTCTGCCGTTGTGGGTTGGTCAGAAACAAAAATGGTTCCTGCTGCGTATGCTCAGTGATGATGATGCGGTGTCTATTAACCATACGGCCTCTCCTGAGTTTGATGACTGGGGCTGGGTGAGTTACTGGTATCCGCTGGGGCAGGTAGTCTCATTCAAGCGTGAGGTTTACCGTAAAGCGATGCGTGAGTTATCGCCAAAACTGGCTAGCCTTATCAGTGTTGCAACTGAGAGTTGACCCCGATCGCTGTATAACCTGAGAGGACCGTTGCTAATGCTGGACGTGCTGCGCAAGATTGTTCAGGAGGTCAATGCTGCACCCGATCTGGATGCGGTGCTTGATCTGATTGTGCGGCGGATTCAACGGGCAACACGGACCCAGGTCTGTTCAGTGTATCTGCTGGATGAAGATCGGCACTTCTGCCTGATGGCGACGAAAGGACTTAATCCCGCTGCGATTGGCCGGGTACGCCTGCCGCCGGGTAAAGGCATTGTCGGCCTTGTGGCAGACCGTGCTGAGCCCATCAACCTTGAGGATGCCACTGTGCATCCGGCCTATCGGTTTCTTAAAGACACTGGCGAAGAGAAGTTTCATGCTTTTCTTGGCGTGCCAGTGATTCATCAGCGGGCTGTGCTCGGGGTGCTGGTTGTTCAGCAGCAGGAGCGGCGTCGTTTTGATGAGAGTGAAGAGGCATTTCTTGTAACCCTGTCTGCCCAGCTGGCGGGTGTTATTGCCCATGCCGAGGCTACTGGCTCTATTACCCACAGTGCACAGAATAGCCAGAAAGGCCGTGATCGGCGTTTTTTGGGGGTATCGGGTGCCAGTGGAATCGCGATTGGTAAGGCGGTGGTGGTGGCGCCACGGGCCGATTTGCGTGCTGTGCCGGACAAGGTCGCACGTGATATTGGCCAGGAAATAGCGCAGTTTGATCAGGCGCTGGCCTCTGTGCGCCGTGATATCAAAGTGGTAGGGCGTAGTCTGTCCCGCCACTTGCGCAGTGAAGAACAGGCGCTGTTTGATGTGTATCTGCGAATTCTGGATGACAATGCGCTGGCTGGTGAGATTCATCAGCGAATTGAACAGGGCAGCTGGGCACAGGGCGCACTGCGGGATGTGATTCAGGAGCATGTGCGGATGTTCTCCGCCATGGAAGACCCTTACCTGCGTGAGCGGGCCAGTGATATTCGTGATCTGGGGCGGCGTATTCTGGCTTACCTGCAGGAATCCCATCCCGTCGAGCTGGAATTTCACGACAATACCATTCTGATTGCTGAAGAGCTGTCGCCTGCCATGCTGGGAGAGGTGCCTACAGACAAACTGTCGGGGCTGATTTCGGTGCACGGCTCTGGTAACTCCCATGCGGCAATTCTGGCTCGCTCGATGGGAATACCAACGGTAATGGGGGTGGTGGATCTGCCCTATACCAAAATGGATGGGCGGGAGTTGATTCTGGATGGTTACTCCGGCTACCTGTACGTGAACCCCTCGGAAGAGCTGAGTGGGGCTTACCGTGAAATCCTTCGCGGAGAGGAGGAGGCCGCGGTGGAGCTGGCAACACTGCGTGACCTGCCGGCGGAGACGCTGGATGGTTTTACCATGCCGTTATGGGTGAATACCGGGCTGGTGGCGGATGTGGTGCGCTCGCTGGAGCGTGGTGCTGAGGGTATTGGCCTGTACCGTACCGAAATTCCGTTTATGATCCGTGATTTCTTTCCCAGCGAGCAGGAACAGACCCAGACCTATCGGCGTCAGCTGGAGGCTTTCCATCCGCGTCCGGTGACCATGCGTACGCTGGATATTGGTGGTGATAAAGCGCTTCCCTATTTCCCTATCAATGAAGAAAACCCCTTTCTGGGCTGGCGAGGTATCCGGGTAACGCTGGATCACCCGGAGATCTTTCTGTTGCAGGTACGGGCGATGCTGCGTGCCGCTGAAGGGCTGAACAATCTGCGCATCATGCTGCCGATGGTTACCAGTGTGCATGAGGTGGATGCTGCCTGTCTGATGATTGATCAGGCGATCGATGAGTTACGCGATGATGGTTATGTGATCGAGCGGCCACAGGTCGGGGTGATGGTGGAAGTGCCTGCGGCGGTGTATCAGGTGCGCCGGTTTGCCCGCCGGGTTGATTTTATCTCGGTTGGCTCCAACGACCTGACTCAGTACCTGCTGGCGGTGGACCGCAATAATCCACGGGTCGCCAATCTCTATGCCCCGTACCATCCGTCTGTGCTGCGTGCGCTGGATTACATCGCGCGCGAAGCACACAAGGAAGAGGGGATTCAGGTCTCTATCTGTGGTGAAATCGCCGCCGAGCCGGCCGGGGCTCTGTTGCTGATGGCTATGGGCTACGATGTACTGTCGATGAATGCCACCAACCTGCCGCGTATCAAATCAGTGATCCGCAAAGTCACCCTCGAGCAGGCCCGTGAGTTGCACCGCCAGGTCAAACAGATGGATGATGCCGATAAGATTCAGCAAGTGCTCTTTGATGCGCTGGCGCAGTGGGGGCTGGCGCAGCTGTCCCGCCCTGATATGCCAGACCCGCGACAGGGGCAGGCTTAAGCGGGAAGCTCCGTTTCCGTTATCACGGCTGATTCCAGCTGTTGTTCAAAATGGCACAACTGTGCCGCACCCTGAGGGGTGAATGTCTGCTCGATTAACCTGCGCTGTCCGCTTTTGTGTTGTACCAGAGCGGTGCTGGCACGGGTGCCGTAGCTTTGATCCGTGGCCTGAATAAAGCAGGCTGATAGCAGCTTTTCCCACGCATAACGTATACCCGTATCCGGCAGCTGGCTGTCTGCAGCAGTGTCGCGGTGCCAGAGCAGGGGCAATAGCTGCTCAGGTTCGGGGTGCGGGTGTTGACTGAGATGGTTGGCCAGCCGTTGTTTCAAAGCATCGGTTTTGGGCCAGGGGCTGTCCAGCAGTGCGTTGCTCAGTCCGTACAGGCCTGGCGCCAGAAGCCGGAAACCACCGCCACGGTTGGACTGGTAATAGAGCCCATGCCGGTCGCCGAGTAACAGATTAAAGCCGCCATAGCGAGGGAGGTCTGGCTGCAGCTGTTGACAGAACACTAGTGCACTGTCGCTGCCCGTCAGGTAATCCCGGATCAGTTTGCCCCGTGATAACTCTGCTGGTTGTTTATTGCGACCATCCCGGTGATTGGTTACCGCAGCAAAGCGGCCATCCGCATGGCTGGCTAGCCAGCTGCCGCCCGCTTCCAGATCACGCCCGCCAATAATCTGCGGGGCATCAGGCCAGGGTGCCATGGTGGTACTGGGGCGAGGGTAAAACTCATCCCGGTTGGCGATGAGCACCAGAGGGTGCTCCGGCAGCAGTTGCCAGGCAAAGGCGATAATACACATACAGACTCCAGTCAGCGGGTCTATGGATAGTACCTGCTCAAGTGGATAACGTCTTGTGGCTGGTTTCGCCTTTGGCTGGGTGACACGGTACTATAGCCTCCTGATCTGTCCGCGGGCCGGACACTACGAAGGAGCGGATTTTCGATGTTAACCACACTGTTGCTGTATCTGGTGCTGGGCTCGGTGGCGGGCGTTGTGGCAGGGCTGTTTGGGATAGGCGGCGGCTTGTTGATTGTCCCGGTGCTGATCTTCAGTTTTGAGCTGCAGGGGATGTCACCCGAGGTGCTCACCCATAGTGCGGTGGCGACTTCGCTGGCGACTATTGTGATTACCTCACTCAGCTCTATGCAGGCTCACCATAAACGCGGTGCCGTACGTTGGGATCTGTTCCGGCCGCTGACCGGCGGTATAGTGGTTGGCGCAGTGATTGGCGCGATCGTCGCCAGCCAGATGAGCGGGGCAGCACTGCAGCTGATCTTTGGTTTGTTTGTGCTGGCAGTCGCGGTACAGATGGCGCTATCGCTGAAACCTTCTGCCGGTGAAAAAGAGGCGGGTAGCGCCAGCCTGGTCGGTGCCGGTGGTGTGATCGGTGGGCTGTCGGCGATTTTTGGTATCGGTGGTGGCACCCTGAGTGTGCCCTATCTGAGCTGGCGGCGGGTAGTCATGCAGCAGGCTGTTGCCACCTCGGCGGCCTGTGGCTTGCCGATCGCGCTGGCTGGCGCGCTGACCAATGTCTGGCGTGGCTGGGATCACCCGGCGCTGGCAGACTGGAGCCTGGGGTATGTCTACCTGCCAGCGTTCGTCGGCATTGTGATAACCAGCACCCTGTTTGCAAAGGTGGGGGCGAAGCTGGCTCACAGCCTGGATGGTACCAAATTGAAAAAGATGTTCGCTGTGTTCCTGGTGATTGTTGGAGCACGGTTACTGATTAGTAATCTGATGGGGAGCTGACCCGTGTGGGTGCATGACATAGAGCCGGTCGCAATTTCGTTGGGGCCGTTGCAGATTCATTGGTACGGGTTGATGTACCTGGTGGGCTTCAGTGCGGTCTATCTGCTGGGCGCGCGCCGTGCCCGCCAGCCAGGTTCCGGCTGGACTGCCGAGATGGTCTCGGACTTTGTGTTCTGGGGGGCGCTGGGGGCGGTGCTGGGTGGCCGGTTTGGCTACGTGCTGTTTTATAACTTCGACCAGTTTCTGGCGGACCCGCTGTGGCTGTTTGCTGTCTGGGAAGGCGGGATGTCGTTCCATGGTGGCCTGCTTGGGGTGTTGCTGGTATTTGTGCTGTTTGGCCGTAAACACCAGAAGAGCTTTTTCGAGATGGGTGATTTTGTTGCCCCGCTGGTGCCGATCGGCCTGGGTGCCGGGCGACTGGGTAACTTCATTGGAGGGGAGCTCTGGGGGCGCACCACGGATGTGTCCTGGGCGGTGATCTTTCCCCGTGCCGGTGATGGCCTGGGCCGTCATCCGTCACAGCTGTATCAGCTGGCGCTGGAAGGTGTGGTGCTGTTTCTGGCGGTCTGGTTGTACTCGGCTAAACCGCGGCCAAGGGCCGCTGTATCCGGGCTGTTCCTGGTGCTGTATGGGGCATTCCGCTCACTGGTTGAGTTTGTCCGTGAACCGGATGCGCATATCGGCTTTATTGCCTTTGGTTGGCTGACCAAAGGGCAGCTGCTGTCGCTGCCGATGATTCTCGGTGGTGTATTGCTGATGTGGTGGGCGTATCGACGTCAGGGCTCAGTGGCGGCCTGAGGGCTGGTGCTGGTCGAATACGATTGAATAAAGAGACAGCCGCCCCGCTGATGGGCGGTATGAAGTAGCAGGCTGTTATCCACAGCCTTTGCGGAGAGAGTGATGCAACAGTACCTGGAATTAATGCGCGATATTCGCGACAACGGCACCGATAAGGGTGACCGTACCGGTACGGGCACCCGTTCGGTGTTTGGTCGCCAGTTGCGCTTTGATCTGTCGGCGGGCTTCCCCTTGCTGACAACCAAAAAAGTGCATCTCAAATCGATTATCTATGAGCTGTTGTGGTTTCTGGATGGCAACACCAATAACCAGTGGCTGGCAGACCGTGGTGTACGGATCTGGAATGAGTGGGCACTGGAGGATGGTGATCTGGGGCCGGTATACGGTAAACAGTGGCGCAGCTGGGCCTGTCCGGACGGCTCCACCATTGACCAGATCAGTGAGTTGATGGTGCAACTCAAGCGTAACCCGGATTCGCGGCGGTTGATTATCAGTGGCTGGAACCCGGCCGATCTGCCGGATGAGTCCGTGGGGCCGCAGGAGAATGTGCGCAATGGCAAGGCCGCGTTACCACCATGCCATACCCTGTTCCAGTTTTATGTCGCCAATGGCAAATTAAGCTGTCAGCTGTATCAGCGTAGCGCTGATTATGTGCTCGGTGTGCCATTCAATATCGCCTCCTATGCGTTGCTGACCCATATGATTGCGCAGCAATGTGGACTTGAGGTGGGTGACTTTGTGCACACCTTTGGTGATGTGCATCTGTATAACGACCATATTGCTGACCCGGCCATTGTTGAAGAGCAGCTGGGGCGTACGCCGCGTCCGTTACCCGAGCTGGTTATCAAGCGTAAACCAGACAGTATTTTTGACTACCAGTTCGAAGACTTCGAAGTGGTGAATTACGATCCTCACCCAGCTATCCGTGCTGCGGTATCGGTATAAAAGAGGGCTATGCAATGCGACTGGCTATTATTGTGGCCCAGGCAGAGAACCGGACCATCGGTATTAATAACAAGCTGCCCTGGCACCTGCCGGAAGACCTGAAGTACTTCAAACAGGTGACAATGGCGAAACCGATTATTATGGGGCGTAAAACCTATGAATCGATTGGTCGTCCACTGCCTGGCCGCACCAATATTGTGATCAGCCGTGATAGCAGCTATCAGCGAGACGGTATCCGGGTGGTGCATAGTCTGGAAGCGGCTCGTGATCTGGCAGAAAGTATCTGTGTGATCGAGGGGCAGGACGAGGCGATGGTGATTGGTGGCTCGCAGATCTATGCTGAGGCGCTGGCTGACTGTGACAGGCTGTATCTGACACAGGTGCATGCTGAAGTTGAAGGCGATGCTCACTTCCCCGCGCTTGATATGAACGAATGGCAGGAGCTGGGGCGGGAAACGTTCGCCAGTGATGGGCACAACCCGTATAACTACAGCTTTATTGTACTGGATCGGAAACAAGCGTAATGAGCAGTCAGCAGTTGCTGGATATTCTGGCGGACGGGAAATTTCACTCAGGCTCTGAGCTGGGAGAGCGGATGGGTGTCAGCCGCAGTGCAATCTGGAAGCAGATCCGCAAACTGGAGAGTCTGGGGCTGGAAATCTACAGCGTAAAAGGACGTGGCTACCGGTTGCCTGGTGGTATGGAAAAACTTGATGAAAGCGCGATTGGTGAAGGCCTGAGTGCTGAGGTTGCAGCGCAGTTGCGTCAGCTGAACCTGAGTATGGTCACTGACTCTACCAACCAGCAGGCATTGGAGGCCTGCCAATCGGGTGATGCCCACGGTGCGCTGTTTGTGACAGAGCAGCAGACGGCCGGGCGAGGTCGTCGGGGGCGCGAATGGGTCAGCCCGTTTGGGCGTAATCTTTACTTCTCGCTGGTATGGCGCTTTGAAGGTGGTGCGTCTTCGATTGAGGGGCTTTCGCTTCTGGTGGGTCTGGCGCTGGCGCGGGCTGTCGAAAGTCTGCCGGGTGTGGTCCCACAATTGAAGTGGCCCAATGATTTGCTGTGTCGGGGGAAAAAGCTGGCAGGCATACTGCTGGAGATGGCTGGCGATCCGGCCGGTGATTGTCAGGTGGTAATTGGCGTTGGTCTGAATGTGAATATGCCTGGTCCGGCATCGGCGGGCATCGATCAGCCCTGGACCGATCTTCAGCAGCTCGGTGGGGAGGTTGTTTCACGCAATGCGCTGCTGGGGACGATCCTGAATACCCTGGTCCCCATGCTGAAGGATTTCTCTGAGCGGGGGTTTGCCCCCTACCGTGAGGCCTGGGAGGGCTATCATGCCTGGCAGCAACAACCGGTACAGGTAATGCTGGGGTCGCGAATTGAAAGCGGTGCCTGTATGGGGGTAACAGATAACGGAGCGCTGCGTTTGGCAAATGCCGAAGGTGAGCAGCAATTTCATGGCGGCGAGGTGTCACTGAGGCCGTTATGATTCTGGAACTGGACGCCGGAAACACCTTCGTGAAATGGCGCTTGCTGGATGCCGGTGGTGCTGTGTGTGAGCGCGGACGTTTTCTGACGGCGCAGCGCGCGGCAGCGCAATGGCCGGTAATGCCTGCTGGGCGTTTACGTGCGATCAGGGCGTCGTCGGTTGCCGGGGCGCAGGTTGATGCTGATCTTACGCAGCAGTTGGCGGGACTGACGGGTATGGCGGTGGCTTTTGCCACTACTCAGGCTGAGCAGGCGGGGGTGCGTAACAGTTATGCCGAGCCTGCCCGGATGGGGGTGGATCGCTGGATGGTGATGCTGGCCGCCTGGCGTGATTGCCAGCAGGCCTGCTGTATTGTGGATTGTGGCAGTGCCATCACGGTGGATTACCTGTCGGCTGAGGGGCAGCATCAGGGGGGCTATATTATGCCGGGTCTGCGCCTGCTCAAGGCCAGTCTGCTGGCTAACACCGCACAGGTAAAGGTGGATCAGGCTGTTGCTGGCTTTAATACTCTGCCGGGAACGCATACCTCCGCTGCGGTTGAACAGGGGGTGAACCTTATGTTTCAGGCGTTGCAGGAGAAGATAGTGGCTGAGCTGGCAGTGGATACCCGGCTGTATATTACCGGCGGCGATGGTGAGCTGTTTCAGCAGCTGGCCGGCTGCGGGAGTTACTGTGCGGAGCTGGTAATGGACGGACTGGCCGGTGCGATCCCGGATAAACAGGATATAACGGACTAAATTCAGGGGCTGATTCGATGCGCTGGCTATTTCTGTTTCTGATGTTGGCAAATGCAATAGTGCTGTTCTGGTATGCCACAACACAGCCGCGAGATGAGGTTGAGGTGCAGGCTGCAGGGAATGAGCTGGGGTTGACGCTGGTTGACGAAGTGCCTGCGAATCAGCGTATTGCCAGAGTTGATCCTGTACGCAGTGGTCTGGAAGCACTTGCGCCTGCGCCAAGTGTCAGCTGTTTTATGATCGGGGCGACGGAGGATCTGATGACTGCGCAACGCATCATGAACTTTTTTAGTGAGCGCGGTCAGGAGGCGTTGATCAATCAGCAGCCAGAGCCGCGCCTTGTTGGTTATCAATTAATACTGGCGGCGCCAGATGGTGATGCGGCCCGGTTGCGGATGCTGGATCAGCTGGACCGGGCAGGTGTTGTGCCTGAAAGTCGGATGGAAGCAGGTCGGTTACAGTTTGTTATCGGTGCTTTTAATACCCGGGCTGAGGTTGATGCACAGTCGCGGCGGCTTAAAAGCATGTCATTATCGCCGGTCGTAAAGCCGCTGGAAGTGAATGACTGGTCGTATTTTGTCCAGGTTAACGGTCCTTTTGATCATAAAATGTCCAATAAGATCAGTAAGATAGTACGTAAGGCCTACCCGGCAATAAAAATTGAAAAAAAGTTGTGTAAAGGGGTTGCGCTACCCCGGGGTGGTCATTAATATACGCACCACTTCGACGCGGAACGCAACGAAACGCCGGTATAGCTCAGCTGGTAGAGCAACTGACTTGTAATCAGTAGGTCCCGAGTTCGACTCTTGGTGCCGGCACCATTCGAAGCATGACGAAGAGAAGTATACATTGCTGGTGGGATTCCCGAGTGGCCAAAGGGATCAGATTGTAAATCTGACGCGAAAGCTTCGGTGGTTCGAATCCACCTCCCACCACCAATTACAGCTAGGTTCTTCGGCGGGTATGGTATAGTGGCTATTACCTCAGCCTTCCAAGCTGAAGAGGCGGGTTCGATCCCCGCTACCCGCTCCACTAGTTTGTTGTTGTGCTCATGTAGCTCAGGGGTAGAGCACACCCTTGGTAAGGGTGAGGTCGGCGGTTCAAATCCGCCCATGAGCTCCATATTTTGGCAAAGGGCAGATATAGAAATATATCTGCCCTTTGTTGCATCTGGCGTCCGCCGCCGTTTGGTTACTGTTGGCTAAATTTAGGAATCTTTCTGATGGCTAAAGAACAATTTGAACGCTCAAAGCCGCACGTTAACGTTGGTACTATTGGCCACGTTGACCACGGTAAAACTACTCTGACTGCTGCCCTGACTCGCGTCTGTGCAGAAGTATTCGGCGGCGAAATGAAAGCCTTCGATCAGATCGATAACGCACCTGAAGAACGTGAGCGT
>Ga0193951_1000716_pt1 | contig 14861 bp, 15 predicted proteins | sample BB_2_MG_FD_140370 | JGI IMG/M metagenome (GOLD analysis project Ga0193951, IMG submission 140370) | Microbial mat bacterial communities from the Broadkill River, Lewes, Delaware, United States - BB_2_MG | ecosystem: Environmental > Aquatic > Freshwater > River > Microbial mats | place: USA... | reverse complement strand
TTACCAATGAGTTCTGCTTTTGTGTATCCACTGATTTCACAAAACTTTTCATTTGCATATGTGATAATCCCTTTTGTATTTGACTTTGAAACAATGTTACTCAGGTCTACTGCTTTTTTATATTCATTTAAAAGGTTTGAGTGCTCATCTGTATAATTGATCTCATCTTTACGAATTTGCTGGTACACATTTGAGAGGTCTTTTGCAATAATTATTGAAACATCTTCTAAATCTTTTAACAATCCAAAAGATAAAAATTGATGTTCATAAAAAATCTCAGATATGGCATTTTTTAAAGCTAAAAAAAGTTCAAAAAGTTCAAAACTTGTAAATGAGTTATGACTTAAAAGTTTTAAGAACTGCATCTTGATAGGACACTCTGCAATAGTTAACTTCCACTGCATAACACTTATAAAACAGTCTAAAAAATCATAAAGAATTTTTTTATCTGTTTCAGACAAACTCATAGAGTGTCTTACAAAAATAGTTTCTACTGATTCACAAACAACCCACCTATCAATAATATTGTTTCTATTTACTCTTAAAAAATTAGAAAACTCTTTTAATTCAACTATTTTTTTATCCATGTGAATCCTTAAATTATCTTATTAATTTTATCATTTACAAACAAAAACTAAGTTAAATAAATTAATGTATAATATCGCAATGAAAATATTACTCTTTTTAATACTGATTTTTACATTCAATACTTTTGCAGATAGCCTTGAAGACGACTTTGCAGATGATTTTGAACAAGAATTTACAACCACAAATACTAACAATGAAGTGTTTGATCCTTTAAGTAGCTACAACCGATTTATGACGGATGTGAACGATTTTTTTATAATTAATATTTTTCAACCTGTTTCTGATGGTTACAAATTTATAACTCCAAAACCAGTCAGAGAGTCAGTTGATAACTTTTTTTCAAATCTTTACTATCCAGTAAGTGTAAGCAATAATCTTTTACAACTAAAGTTTAAATACTCAATGGATGAAACATTTCGCTTTTTAACAAATACAAGTTTAGGACTTTTTGGTTTATTTGATGTAGGTAAAAACTGGTTTGGAGTTGATCCTCATCAAGAAGATTTTGGTCAAACACTTGGGCACTATGGTGTTGGTAGTGGATTTCCTATAGTGATTCCACTATTTGGGCAAAGCAACCTAAGAGATTTTAGTGCTGGTTTTGTAGATGTGTACGCTAATCCGAGATTTTGGTACACTCAAACAATAGAAGATAATATGGTATCATATGCTACATATTTTACTATAAGAACATACAACAGCATAAACCGCTATTCACTTAGTCCTGTAAGTTATGAAGACCTAACGAAGAGTGCTTTTGATCTCTACCCTTTTTTGAGAAACTTATATGAACAAAATAGAAATAAACTTATTAAGGAATAATCATGAAGATAGTTTTTAGTTTTTTACTTGGACTACTTTTACCATTATATTTATCTGCACAAAACGTAGATGAAAAACTACTTTACGACAAAATGTCATTAGTATCTAATAGTTTTTACGACATATTAAATGATGATAAAAATACAAAGCAGATGAGAAAAGATAAAATTATGCAAAGGGTTGTAAATCTTTTTGACTTCAAACTCATGGCAAAACTATCTTTAGATAAAAATATAAAAAAATCTATTTCAAAAGATCAATATAAAGAGTTTATAAACCTATTTGAATCATACATAAAAAACTTTTATCTTGATAGAATAGACTTGCTAAAAGGAACTACTTCAAGTGTTAAAGATTCTAAGCAGATTAAAGAGGGGCGCATAGTTGTAAGTGCTTCTATAGACTCTAATGAAAAAAGCACCCCAATTGAGTATAAATTTTACAAAACTAAACAAAACAAGTGGCTAATATATGATCTTGAAATCGCAAATGTGAGCGTGCTTAAAAGTTATCGAGCACAATTTAGCAGCTTTTTAACTGAAAACAGCTTTGAAGAGCTTCTTATAAAACTTAAAAAGCAAGTATGATAAAAAATCTTTACGAAAAAGTTGTTTTAGGATATCCAAAACTTGTTTTAGTCTTTGTGAGTGTACTAATATCTTTTTTAGCATATGAAGCTTTTAACTTAAAAGTTGATGCATCGGCAAAAACTCTTATACTAGAAGGTGATAAAGACTTAGAATACTCAAGAAAAGTCTACAATAGATATAAGTCTAAAGACCTTCTTGTAATAGCTTATACTCCAAAAAACAACCTTTTAGATGATAAAACTATACAAAAGATCAAAGATATATCTGCAGATCTTAAAAAAATACCTCAGGTTTATTCAGTAAACTCTATACTAAACATTCCACTTCTCATATCATCTGAGGGTTCTTTTTCTGAACTTGCAGATGGGGCAAAAACACTAGAATCAGAAGGTGTAAAAAAACAAAGTGTTAAAAATGAACTTTTAAATAATCCTCTGTATATTGAAAACTTTGTAAGTAAAGATTTTAAAACAACCTCTATTATGATTAATCTCAAAGATTATAAATCAAGAGAGTTAAACCACAAAACAATTATGCAAGTTCGCTCAGTAATACAAAAACATAAGGCAGATGAGCAGATGTTTTTAGGTGGGGCAAATATGATCTCCGATGATATGATCACATATGTAAAAAATGATCTTAAAAACTATGGTGCAATTGTTTTTACTCTACTAATTTTGATTTTATATATAGTTTTTAAAGAGATAAAGTGGGTTGCCTTACCAGTTATAGTGCTTTTGAGCTCTGTAGTAGCTTCAGCTGGAATACTTGGTCTTTTTGAGTGGCATGTAACTGTTGTATCTTCAAACTTTATATCTTTTCAACTCATCCTGACTATGTCTATCATAGTCCACCTGATCGTTAGATACAGAGAGTTATCTGCAAACGCACAAAGACAAGATCAAAAAACACTTGTATTAGATACAGTATCTTCTATGTCAAAACCAACTTTTTTTGCTGTGATCACAACAATTGCGGGTTTTACATCTTTGATATTTTCAAATATTTTACCAGTCATAAACCTAGGCTGGATGATGGCTACTAGTTTAGTCCTTTCATTTATTCTGACATATGTACTTTTTGGCTCAATAATGATGCACTTAAAATCTTCAAAACCAAACGTAAGTTTTGAGAAGAAATTTGAAATAACTCAAATTCTATCAAATATAGTTCAAAAACACTACGTTGCTATATTTATTTTATCTGCTATTGTGATCATCTTTAGTGTAAGTGGGGCATCTAAACTAATAGTTGAAAACAGCTTCATTAACTACTTTAAAAAATCTACAGAGATCTATAAAGGTATGAGCCTTATAGATAACAAACTTGGCGGGACTACGCCTTTGGATGTAACTATAGATCTAATCGAAGATATAGAAGAAAAAGAGTCTAAAAACAACTCTATAAAAGAAGAAGAGTTTGATATGCTTGATGAGTTTGAAGATGAGTTCCAAAATGATGAAAACAATAACCAATACTGGTTTACATCAACTAAAATGAAAAAGATCAAAAATATTCACAATTATCTTGAGTCTATCCCAGAACTTGGGAAAGTTCTCTCTTTTGGAACTGTATTAAAGGTTGGAAAGACGATCAATAACAATAAGGATCTTGGAAATTTTGAACTTGGAGTGCTCTACAACGAATTTCCAGATGATCTTAAAAAACAGATTTTAAAACCATATTTAAGTATTGAAGATAATCAGGTCAGGTTTAGCATACGGATCGTTGATTCAAATCCAGATCTTAGAAGAGATGATCTTTTAAATAAAATACAAAACGAACTACATGAAAAAATAGGAATAAAAAAAGAACATATCCACTTATCTGGGCTAATGGTACTTTACAACAACATGCTACAAAGTCTTTTTGACTCTCAAATATTAACACTTAGCATAATGGTTATACTTCTTTTTAGTATGTTTTGGGCTCTCTTTAGATCATTTAGAATAGCTGTTGTAGCGATCATTGCAAATGTAATACCTGTTGGGCTAGTCTTTGGATTTATGGGATGGCTAAATATACCACTTGATATGATGACAATAACAATAGCTTCGATCAGTATAGGAATTGCAGTTGATGATACTATCCATTATTTATTTAGATATAGAAACGAATATAAAAAATCAGGAAACTATATAGAAGCTATGCAAAAATCACATCTGAGTATTGGTCACGCTATGACATACACATCTTTAGCTATATCTGTAGGGTTTTTAGTGCTTGTTCTTTCGCCATTTACACCAACAATCTACTTTGGGCTTTTAACAGTAGTGGCTATGATAGTAGCTCTTATAACAGACTTGTTACTACTGCCTAGGCTTGTTATAAGTCTAAATGCTTTTAAAGGTTTATCCCCTAGAGTTTAAACCTTTTGTAATAGCATCATTTATCTCTGACTTGTATGCAGGGTTTCTGCTTACAAGTTCTCTATCTAGTTTTAAAACTACATCTTTAGTTGCTTTTCTATGTCTACACAGCGCTACAAATATAGCCATATACTCATCAAACTTTGGATTTGTTCTAGTCCCTAGTTTGGCGGGTATGTTTCCATGGTATTTGATCACCATATCAACAGCATCAGACAAATCATTCTTTGATGAATTTTTATCTTTAATGATCTGTTTAATAAACTCTAAGTCTGTTCTTTTTTTAGGGCCAGTTGAAGAAACTATTTTATTTTCTTTAATTTCTTTTGGAGCTTTTGGTTTTAATAGTATAAACAGAAGTATCGCTAGAAGAACTACTAGTCCACCTATAGATTGTATTAGTAAACTTGCTTCCATTTGTTTAATACCTTTTAACTTTTTGAAAACATTATATCCAATTTATAAATCTAACAAGCTTCTAACTTCTTTATGTAACAATATTTTATAGTATGATCACATAATGGAGAGAAGTAGTGAATAGTTTCAATACCTTAATTGTGGAAGATGAGTTCGTTTCTATAAAGTATTTAGAAGAAATGTTATCAGAAGTTGAATTTATAAAAATTGATAACGTATACAAGGCAAGAGATGGACAAACAGCTTATGATTTAATTGAGAAACATAGTATTGACCTAGTTTTTATGGATATAAATATTCAAGGTGCAATAGATGGGATAGAGTGTGCAAAAAGAATTTATAACTTTGATAAAACTATCTCTATTATATACACTACAGCCTATAAAGACTCACAAACTATACTTGATGCTAGTGAAACAAACATGATTGGTTATCTTATAAAACCTTTTAATACTTCTGATGTTAAAGTAGTTTTATCAATGGTAATCAAAGAGATGAAAAAGAATCAACTACAAAATGAAACTCAAAAAGATAAAAGTTCTGATAAAATGAATATTGGTCCATATTATTATAAACCTAAAGAAAAAACTATCTACGATGGTTTAGAGTTAGTAAGGTTAAGCAAAAAAGAAAGAGAGTTTTTTTATACACTTTATAAAAACAAAAATAATTTTGTGAGTATAGAATACCTATGTGAATATTTATGGTCTGAAGATAAAAAAGATCAAAGTAGGTCTGTTAGAGAACTTCTCTTTAGATTAAGAAAAAAACTTCCAGAGCTCACTATTGAGAATCTGCCTAATATTGGTTACTCCTTAAAGATATAAAATGAATAATATCATTAAAGTAATATCAATTTTAGTATTTATACTTCAAGTGAATTTAAATGCTTCATTGGTACTAAATGATGATTCATATAAATACGATAATTTTCAAATAGAGTATCTTCTAAATAGCGAAGATACAATACAAACCATAATAAATAAAAAGTTTAATAAAACTACTACTAATTCATTTTCGCTAGGATATATACAAAGTGCATGGATCAAAATAAACATTCAAAATAAATCTAAAACCTCAGATTTTATTCTCTCTTTAAACCAAACATTTTATGAAAATGCAACTTTGTATTACTTTTCAAATAACAGATGGATAAAAAAAGAAAATGGTCTCAAAGTATCTATTAAAGAAAGAGAACTAAAACATAATACAATAGGCTACAAAATTAATATACCTCAAAATAGTTCTAATGATTTTTATTTACAACTAAAAACAAAATATCCGTACTTTGGAAAGGTCGAAGTATATCAAGAGGACTTTTTTGACTTGAGTTATATGTATGGACCAAATAGCTTAAATATTTTTATCTTTGGCATATCATTTGCGATCATGCTATTTAGCTTTTTTATGTTTAGGGAGTTAAAAGACAAGATATACCTTTACTATAGCAGTTATCTGTTTTTTAATATCATATACCTTATAAATATGAGCGGTCTTTTAGTTTATATAGACTTGCAAAAATATATGTATATACTTCACTTTTCTACTTGTTTTTTTATAGCGTTTTTATGGCTTTTTTCATTAGAGTACTTAGAGGTCAAAAAAGATTTTCAAAAACTAGCAAAATTTTTTATTTTTATGAGTGGCTCATTTTTTATTTTAGGACTATATACATTTTTTGATTATCAAGCAGAAGTTATGAATACTTACTCTTTTTTAGCAGTAAATAGTATGTTGATTATCTGTGCTTATCTCTACCATAAAGGAAATATAAGAGCAAAGTACTTTTTTTATGCAATAGTCATATATTTACTAGCAGGATTTATATATCTCGCTATGCTCGCTTCTTTTATACCTTATAATTTTTTCACTAGATATTCTATGGTTATCGCAACTGGGATAGAGAATATGGTCTTTCTTTTAATACTTACAAATAGATACAAAAAAATTGCAGAAGAAAATGAGGAGATACTTGAAAAAAAGATTTTACAAAGAACAAAAGAACTTGAAAAAGCCAATAATGAAAAAACACTTTTATTTAAAGAACTTTATCATAGAGTCAAAAACAACTTTCATATGATCATAGCAATGCTTTGGATGGATAGAAATAAGAACAAACAGATCTTACCTATACTCCATAGGATTGAAGCGATGGCTTTAGTCAATGAGTATCTATATAAATCAGAAGATCTGGACTCTTTTGATATGAAAAAGTATCTAGATGATATTATAAAAAGCTTTGTAGACAACGATAATGTTTCTATATACCTTGATTATAAACTTATTTGTAAAATTGATAAAAATAATGCCACAAACATAGCAATGATAACAAACGAGATTGTAACAAATAGCATAAAACACAATGATATAAATACTCTTCATATAGATATTACCCTAAAAAATGACAAAAATACCATAACTCTAATAATACAAGATAATGGAAAAGGTAAAGATTTAAAATGTGACAATGGTACAGGTTTAGACATGGTTGAAGACTTTTGTAATCAACTTCCAAACTCTAACTACACTTTTAAAAACTTAAATGGACTAAGATTTGAAGTGAATTATGAGGAAAAAATCTAACACCTTTCTAACAATAATAAGTCATACTTTTGATATGTAAAATAATATTATATATCCAGGAGTTAGCTATGAATGTAAATAATACGAATATAAACCTATCTGCTTCATATAAAGAGCATTCTACTCAAGATATACCCGCAAAAAAAATCAACCAAACTAAAGAAGACATAAATTTTTCAAAAAAAGAACTAAACTCATTTGTTAATGAACTAAATAAAAACCCAATTGTAAATAGAAATTTAAAATTTGGTTTCAATGAAGTGAGTGATATTTTTTACATCACGATAATGGACTCACAAACAAATAAAGTCTTAAAACAATACTCACGAGATGAGGCGATAAACTTAGCTAAAAAGCTTGATGAGCTATCAGGAGTTATATTTGATGAAAGTGCTTAAAATGTATTAATAATGTAAGATAAGGAAATTAATCATGTCTGAAAATAGATACCATTTAACCGATAAGACAGTTTTTGCTAGTGGATGTAGTTATAACTTCTCTATATATTACACCACTAATGAAAGCTCAAAAATTCAACTTATGAAAGAAAGCGGAACTATTTTTGATGATCAAGACCTTTTGTTTATATCAACTGTAAAAGCATTATATGTACATGAAAAAGACAATTCTTTATATAAAGAGTTTTACAACTCTCACTTGTTCAAAACTACCAAAGAGTTAAATAAAAAAAAAGAAACATCACAAGACAACTCCAATCTTGTGAGCTTTACACAAAAAGTTGAAGTAATGTACAAAAACGCTTCAGTTGCCTTAAATGAATTATTTAACAATCCTGAAACACTTAGTAATTATGCAAAATCTAAAAGTGTAGTAAATCAATTGGTTGAGAGTGTTTTAGATGATGCTTTTGCATTAAAATCTCTTATGTGTATTGCTACTCATGATTACTACACTCATACACATTCTATAAATGTATCTATATACGCACTAAGTTTAGGAACATTTATAAGTTTATCAAAAAAAGAATTAGCTGAACTTGGAGAAGCTGCACTCTTACATGATCTTGGAAAAAGTAAAATCGATAGCAGCATCATAAACAAAAAAGCTACTCTGACTAAAAGTGAGTTTGAAACAATAAAAAAGCATCCTGTTTATGGGGTAAGTTTAGGTCTAAAACTAGGGATAATAAATAAACGAGTATTAGATGGTATAAAATATCATCACGAAAAACTAGATGGTTCTGGATATCCAAGAGGACTTTATAAAGATCAGATACCATTATATGCAAGGATCATATCACTTTGCGATATATTTGACGCACTGACTAGTCAAAGAAGTTACAAAAAAGCTCTTACATCATATGAAGCACTTAAACTTATGAAAGCTGAAATGGGAAAACATCTTGATCTATGTTTATTAAATAAAATGATATTGATGTTTAGATAATAAAAAATGGTGGACAACGAGGGATTCGAACCCTCGATAGGTTGCCCTATACTCGCGTTCCAGGCGAGCGCCTTCGACCACTCGGCCAGCTGTCCATTTTGCTTGAAAATGAAATTCTACTATAATTTTTCTAATTTCTTATTAACTAAGATAAAAGTTGGTACAATTTCAATAAAAAAAAACGGGGATTAATTTGTTAAACTTAACGACATTTCTAAAGTTACTAAAAGAATCTTTTAGAGATCTGCTTCCGATCATACTTGTGATCTTGTTTTTTCAACTTGCTATTATTCAAACTATCCCGGATAATTGGCTAAGTACCACTATTGGTCTTACTATTGTTGGAGTTGGTCTTGCAGTATTTTTACTAGGTCTTGAAGTTGGTATATTTCCAGTTGGTGAAGGGCTTGCACGTGACTTTGCTCACAAAGGCTCAACTATATGGATAATTATCTTTGCTTTTATGATAGGTTTTGGTACTACCGTAGCTGAGCCTGCACTTGTAGTTATCGCTGAGAAAGCTGCAGCGATCAGTCATGGAAGGATAGATGCAACAACTCTACGTTTGGTTGTTGCTTTTTCTGTTGGTTTTGCAATAGTTTTAGGTGTTTGGAGGATTATAAAAGGTCATCCAATCCACTACTACATCATAGCAGGGTACATCTTAGTTGTAGCATCAACTACAATCTCTCCACATGCAATAGTCGGTCTGGCATTTGATCTTGGTGGAGTTACAACCTCAACCGTGACCGTTCCACTTGTAGCAGCACTAGGTATAGGTCTTGCATCTACGATCAAAGGACGTAATCCTGTATTAGATGGTTTTGGTCTGATAGCTTTTGCTTCACTTACACCTATGATCTTTGTTCAGTTTTACGGGATCTTCGTATATGAATTTGTTGAAGCATCAGACACTGTAAAACAAGTCGCTACACAAGCCCTTGAAGTATCTAATTCATATAACTTCTCAATAATAAACATCCTAAAAGGTATATTGGCCGTAATAGGTGATGTAGCACCAATCTTAATTGTAATACTATTTTTTCAATATGTAGTTCTTAAAAAACCTATTGAAAACATACGTAATGTGTTCATCGGTTTTGGGTTAGTGATAATTGGTCTTGATGCATTTATAGTTGGTTTGGAAATGGGGCTTTTCTCACTTGGTGAGATGATGGCTTTTCAACTTACTCAAAATGACTCAAACGTAATCATCTATTCGTTTGCTTTTGCGATCGGGTTTTCAACTACTATGGCGGAGCCTTCACTTACAGCGATTGCGAAAAAAGCCAAGCAGATCTCAGATGGAAAAATAAATGACTTTGTTTTAAGAATATTTGTCGCATTTGGTGTAGCTATAGGTATTGCTCTTGGTGCATTTAGAATTGTAAACGGTGGAGATATTGTTTACTATATCTCTGTTGGATATATCTTTGTTATAGTTTTAACTTTTATAGCTCCAAAATACATCATTCCTATCGCATACGATAGTGGTGGAGTTACTACATCAACTGTTACAGTGCCTCTTGTTGCAGCACTTGGTTTAGGTCTAGCTACAAATATACCTGGACGTGATCCACTTATAGATGGTTTTGGTCTAATCGCTTTTGCTTCACTTTTCCCTATGCTGACAGTTATGTCATACGGTGTAATAACTGAAAAGATGGGTATCAAAGGGGAACAAGAAAAAGAAGAGTTACACATGGAAGAGTTACGCCATGCACTTGAACATGCAGAAGACATGGGTCTCTCAACTGTAAATGTTCAAGGTACAGACAAACGTCACTCGTACTCTATGCAATTCTCAGCTGTTCACGTAATTGTCCCACATGACAAAGAAGATCAAGCACTTTTAGCAGCTAAAGAAGCAGGTGCTCGTGGTGTTACTATCATGCAAGCTCATGGTATGGGACTTGAAGAGATGGATAACTTCTATACTCGTCTACACTCTGAAGCAACTGATGCAAACTTAATGTTTATAACACCAACTAGAAATGTTGATAACATAATCAAAAAAGTTATGAACGAACTAGATATTACAGGTTCTGGAGAAGGTATTGCGTACTCTTACCCAGTTACGCATTTAAAAGGTTTAACACTTAAACTTGCTGACCTATAAAAAAGGTTTTTTAAACTATTGAATTAAAGCTATAAAGGATTCATAAATTCCATTTTAGCTTTAATTCTATAAGAGAGTGGTTTGATTTTTTTTATATTTTCATAATCCACACTTTTATACGCCATATTTATATCATCAAAGTATGCCCTATAATTTTTCAGATATGCAAATAGTGGTTCTTCTATCTCTTCATCCAAGTAAAGTTCTGTTATATAATTTACAATTAGATCATAATGTTCATTAAACTTTTTTTCTAGCTTTTCACTTGGTCTTTTTATAAACCTTGCTTTTATCTTACTTAGTTCATACCATGTACTTAAAAGTGGTCTATAACCAATACTTATCAGTTTTTTATTGAAGTTTTTCAACTCTCCTATTGAACTATCATAGTGGTGTTTAAAGTTAGGTGCTTTTTTATGCAGTTTTTTATACATTGTATTTATAATATCTGCATACTCTTTTAGGTCTTGCTCTAACTCAGCCTTTTCCTCTTTTGAGATATTTAACCTTTGAACATGGTCTATAGTAGATTTTATACCATCTTTATATTCGTTATAACGGTTATAGTTTCCTCTTTTTATAACATCATTTGCATCACTTATGGTCTCTCTAAAACTATTAATTATTTTTACTTCTTTTGTTTTTTGAGTATAATCAAATATGCCAGCATCTAAACTTGCTACAATCAATATAGACGAAATTAATATTTTCATTTTTTGCTCCTTTATTTTGAAATCTTAAATTAAGAGAATTACTTACGTATTACCATAGGATTACATTTTAGATATAAATACTTAAGCAGATAAATAAACAAATATGGTAAAATTCATAAAGATTTATATAGGGTGTATTTGATGAAAATAGAAGAACAATACGGTATAAAGTACACAAAGCCAGAGGTTGTTTTACTCCAAGATACAGGGATCGGTGTAGCAGAGAGTGCAGCTAGGACTTGTTATGATTCATTTTCCAACAGTGAAAATGAAGTTATAAAAAACATAGAAAACTCTATGCCAACAAAGCAGATGTGTGATGACATAAACTCAATAGATGAGTCAAATCTCCTGGATGATCTTGCTTGGACATATTTTCACCACTCTATATTAGAACATGCAAACCTCTCTTTTTTGGTTCGCGGAACAAGTCGCGGAGTACTTCAAGAACACGCACGTCACCGTATCCAAGCCATAAGTGTCAGAAGTACACGCTATACTATGAGTTCAGTTATAAACGCTTATGTAGCTGCACTTGGAGACAAAGAGTTCTTTATAAACAAAGTACTTGATTTTGATATGTTTGTTACATGCGACAGAGATTATAATCGCCTAGAGATAGGAGCTATGTTTGACAAGCTTGCTTATCAGCAAAGTGTAGTAGATAATTTTTATGAGATCTCAGTTGCTAAAAGTTCACTACCTTTACTAGAAGATATAAAAGATTCTAGCGAACTTTTTGAAGCACTAGAGAATGGAAAGAAAAAACGAAATGTCGGTGATGCTTTTAAACACATAATAAGTGATAATGTAAAAGTAGATATGGTTGTAACATTTAACCTAAGAAGCCTTAAAAACTATTTTTCACTTCGTGACAGCGGAGCAGCATTTTTTCAGATTCGCTGGCTTGCACAAGAGATGAAAAAAGCTACACCTAAAAAATATTTAGATCTAATAGTAAAGAGTAATTAATGAAAATAACATTTATATCAAGTTTAGCTTTAGTGTTAATGATGAACGGATGTTCATACTTCACTTTCAATGCAACTATGTGCGAAAAGATAGCATCTGATCCACATGCTACTATACCTCCGGAGTGTAGAGTTTACAATGAGGAAGAAGCAACTAAAGCATTTAATAAAGAGAACAAAAACAAACTAACAGATGATGAAAGCGTAGAGTTTAACAAGTAGTGAACGACATAAAAGCTATATCTTTAAATCTATTTATACCTTTTTTTACGGCAGTAATATTTGCTTTTTTAACCTACTACCAAAGTAAGGTTCCAACTTTTCTACTCTCTATAGCTCCATATGTTTTTTATGTACTTGGGATCGTTGTTGTTTTTATATCTTGGCATTTCAACAGAAACAGATTTTTATTTGTTTTATTTCCACTAGTGCTGGTGTATGTAGGTTTTGAGTTTTTATCTCCTCAAAAAGCTACATTGCTGTTTAAATATATATCTATTCTTTTTCCTCTGCACCTATTAGTGTTTCTTCTTTTGTCAGAGAGAGGACTATTTAGTTTATGGGGTTATATAAAGATAGCTTTGGTTGTTGCTGAGATCGGAGCTGTATTTTGGTTACTTGAATCTCCAAGTGAAAAAATACTTCAAATATACAACCTGAAAATATTTACTTTTAGTGTTTATCCGCTTAGTGATCTAAGTGTAGTTGTTGGTTTATTTATACTTTTTACACTGGTTGCCTTAGTATTTTTTAATCACTTTATTATGTACAACACAGCTTTTTTAACCATTTTGATCTCATTTTTTACAACACTTTATTTTATAAAAATAAAAAATGCTTTAGAGTTTGGATTTATATCTATAGTTTTAATCATATTGGTTCTTTTGATCCGAGAGGCTTACAGACTTGCATTTTATGATGAGCTAACATCTCTTCCCGGACGTCGTGCATTGATCGAAGACATGGCAAAGCTTGGTAGAAAATATTCACTCGCTATGTGTGATATAGATCACTTTAAAAAGTTTAACGACACTTATGGACATGATACAGGTGATGAAGTTTTAAAGATGGTAGCAACAAAACTTGGAAGTGTAAGCGGTGGTGGAAAAGCTTACAGATATGGTGGTGAAGAGTTTACTATACTTTTTCCATCAAAAGATGTGGATGAATCTTACATACATGCAGACACTCTAAGGGATAAAATAGCCAAAACACCATTTATGGTAAGAAACAAAAAAAATGAAAAAAAGATCTTTATAAATATATCCGTAGGTATTGTTCAAAACTCTAAAAATGACAAAGATCCATTTGCCACAATGAAGCGTGCTGACAATGCTTTATATAAAGCAAAAAAAGCTGGTAGGAACACTGTAATAAAAGCATAAAAAAAATTTAAAAATATATATAATATAATTAGGTATATAGATGTAAAGGGGATTTTATGGCTACAATAACAAATAGTATAAATGATATATATAAAATAATGAGTGAACCATCAACTTCTATGAAAAATATAGATGACAAAAGAGTTTTATCTGTTGGACCAGAACTTCAACAAAATGTCCAAGAGACTCAACAAGCAGCACAAAAAGGAACTACAGAGGGCTATAAGGAAGCTCTTCACAAAATAAATATACTTGCGTAGAGATTCTAGATATATTAAATAGGGTATAATTCGATCATATTATCAACAAATACATTTTAGATATAAAGGAAAAAAATGAAAGATAAATGTGATCTATGTGCTAGTGAAGAATCTCTAGTTGAATATAAAATAGAGCCTTCAGATATGGTTGTAACACTTTGCTCAAATTGTAATTCTCAGATCGTAAGTGGCGAATTAGATGAAAATCATTTTAATTGTTTAAACGATTCTATGTGGAGTGAAGACTCTGGTGCAAAAGTATTAAGCTACATACTTTTAAATAAGCTTGGTCGCCAAGATATGGTGGATATGATGTATCTTGAAGAGGATGAGCAAAAAATAGCTGAACAGGCAATAGAAGCAGAATCAAACAAACTAACTTACAAAGATGCAAATGGAGTTGAGTTAAAAGCTGGAGACACTGTAGTGATCACAAAAGACTTAGATGTTAAAGGTACAGGTTTTACTGCAAAACGTGGAACTGCCGTAAGAAACATAGGTCTTGTACCTGGTGATGATAAACATATAGAGGGTCGCGTAAATGGTGTAAAGATCCATATTCTTACTCAATATCTAAAAAAATCATAGGTATTATATTGAAACCAAGTGATCGCTTTTATAAGATAGACAAAGATTT
>Ga0193951_1000715_pt1 | contig 14869 bp, 16 predicted proteins | sample BB_2_MG_FD_140370 | JGI IMG/M metagenome (GOLD analysis project Ga0193951, IMG submission 140370) | Microbial mat bacterial communities from the Broadkill River, Lewes, Delaware, United States - BB_2_MG | ecosystem: Environmental > Aquatic > Freshwater > River > Microbial mats | place: USA... | reverse complement strand
TCTTGACAAACTTTTGCCGCAAAATCTGGATAATCAACTCTATCTTTTGTATTTGGTCCTAAATCAATAACTTCATGACCTTTTTTTTCAAATAATTCTTTTACATAAGCTTTAATATCAATACCAGCATGGTCTGCTGCAATAAAGTATTTCATATTAGTATATTCCTTTTTCATGATTTATTTCTAACTCTTTACCTTGCATATCATCTTCTAATGATTCAACAGTTCTGAAAACTCTATCCCATCTAACTTCTTTGTTTTTGTCCCAAGAAAAATAGATAAACCAAGGTTTTCCTACAACATATTTATAATTTACAGTTCCCCAAAATCTTGAGTCATTTGAGTGGTCTCTATTATCTCCCATCATAAAAAACTCATCTTCAGGAATTTTTATTGGCATCATATCAAATAATTGGTAAGGTTGTAGTCCATCTCTTTTTACACTTGGGTCTGTGTGAATTCCTGGATGGTCTTTTTTGTATGGATTTACTACCCAAAGCCTTCCACCACTTTCAATGATACTATCTTTTGGATAGTTTTTCTTTACAAATTCATTACCTTCTTTAGGGTGTAAAAATAGATTTTTTTCTTTTAATGCAACAATATCTCCACCAACTGCAACTGCTCTTTTTACATAATGGATATTATCATTATTTGGATATCTAAATACAACTATATCACCTCTTTGTGGCCTAGGACCTTCAATTAAGTGACCATTGTCATTAAAGTCTGGTAAAACTTGAAGTTCAATCCAAGGAATTCTAGGAGTAGGAACTCCATAAGAGAATTTTTTTACAAAAAGCATATCTCCAATAAGAAGAGTATTTTTCATACTTCCACTAGGAATTACAAAAGCTTGTGCAACAAAAAATATAATAGTTAGTACAATTACGATTGTACCTGTCCATGATGATGACCAATTGTAAAGTTTTCTTAACATTAGTTGCTTTCTCTTTTATCTCTTAAATATGCAGCTTTAAGTGTATTTTTAAGAAGCATTCCAATAGTCATAGGTCCAACTCCCCCTGGTACTGGAGTAATATGCGTACATTTTTCTTTACAATCTTCAAAATCTGCATCACCTGTTAGTTTTCCAGTGTCAAGTCTATTAATACCAACATCAATAACAACTGCACCTTCTTTTAACATATCAGCTTTAAGTAAGTGTGGAACACCAACAGCAATAATTACAATATCAGCAGCTTTTGTATGAGCTGATAAGTCTTTTGTTCTAGAGTTACAAACTGTAACTGTAGCTTTTGCATTGATTAAAAGTGATGCCATAGGTTTTCCAACAATATCAGATGAACCAATAACTACTGCATTTTTACCAGATAATTCAATACCGTACTCTTCAAACATTCTCATTACACCAAATGGTGTAGCAGGTAAAAATGAATCTAAATTTGAAACCATTCTTCCTACATTGTAAGGATGGAATCCATCAACATCTTTTAAAGGATTAATAGCTTCTAGAACAGTAGTTGTATCAATATGTTTTGGTAATGGTAATTGAACTAAAATACCATCAAGTTTTGGATCTTTGTTCATCTTTTCAATTAGTTCTAATAGCTCTTCTTGAGTTGTTGATGATGGTTTTGTATGAACTTCTGAGTAAATACCTGCAGTTTCGCATGACTTATGTTTACTATTTACATAAGTTGCACTTGCTGCATCGTCACCAACTAGAACTACTGCTAGTCCTGGAGTTATGTTTTTTTCATTTTTAAGTTTTTCAACTTCAACTCTTACTTCTTCTTTGATTTTATTTGATAATGCTTTTCCATCAAGTAGTGTCATTGGTTTTAGCCTCATATCTATTTAATTTTAAGCTAGTATAATATCTAAAATCTTTTTAATATAGAATTACATAATAAAGGCTTATATTGAAGTTCATATTTTTTATTGTAAACATAAGTGTTTTTCTTTTGGGAAATACTCTTGATAACTCTTTTATTACCAGATTAGAATATGGTGCAATGTTATATGAAAATCCAAGGGGAGTAGGGTGTATTAGTTGTCATGGAAAAGGTAATAATCCTGTTGTAATTGCATGGTATAAAGATGTAGATAAAAAAACAAAAAAGTTAATTAAAAAAAAGATTGTTGCACCTGCAATTAATAATGTATCCTTTGAAGTATTTCTTGATAAATTAAGGTCTGATAAAACAGAATCAAAAGTTATGCCAACATATTTTCTTACAAATGAAGAACTAAAATCATTATATTACTATATAAACAACATCAAATAGTCACTTAAACAAATCTTAATATACTTTTAAGTATAATTCGCGTCCAAAATTAAAACACAAAAGGATAGTTATGTTAGAGGGTATCGCAAGAAATAGTATGACAAAGCAAGAAACTAAATCTCTAAGAAAAGATGGTTACTTAATTGCAAACATTTATGGAAAAGGTTTAGAAAACGTTAATGCAGCATTTAAAAAGAATGAATTTATTAAATTTTTAAGAAACAAAACAACAATTGCATTTGATGTAAATGTTGATGGAAATACAATTAAAGTTGTAGTTCAAGAGTATCAAAAATGTCCAATCACTTCTGATTTATTACATGTTGACTTAATGATTGCACAACCTGGTGTAAGAACAACTTATAGAGTTCCTGTAACTGTAGAAGGTACTCCAAAAGGTCTTAAAAACAAAGGTTTATTTATTTTCCATAAGAAAAGAGTTCCAGTTAAATGTACTATTGAAAACTTACCAGAGTCTTTCCATTTACAAATTGCTGATCTTGATACAGGTGATAATGTTTTAGTAAGAGATTTAGAATTACCAGAAGGTGTTTCTTGTTATCTTGACCCAAGAGTTCCTATCGTAGGTGTTATTAAAGCTAAATAGTTTTAGGTTTTAAATGCATTTAATTATAGGTCTTGGAAATATTGGTGAAAAATACCAATTTACTAGACATAATGTAGGTTTTTTAGTTATTGATGAAATAACTAAAAAACTACAATCTTCTTCAAATATAAATAAAACAAACTTCAAAGCAGATGTATTAAAATCTGGTTACAACTTATATATCAAACCAAATACATATATGAATAATTCGGGACAAGCAGTTGTTGCTGTTAAAGAATATTATAAAATAGATATGGAAAAAATAATTGTTATTCATGATGATTTAGACTTACCCTTTGGAACTGTAAAGTTCAAAATAGGTGGTGGACATGGTGGACATAATGGATTAAGATCAATTGACTCACATATTGGAAAAGATTATATTCGTGTAAGAATTGGAATTGGAAAGCCTGAAGATAAATCACAAGTTGCAAATTATGTATTATCGAACTTTTCGAAAGAGGAATTAAATAAATTAGAAGGTATAATCACTCATACTATCAAAGCAATTGAATCACTAAAAAGTGAAGAAATTGATGAAGTAAAATCTAAATTTACATTGAAATAATAATATGAGCGTAATAACAAAATATATTTTAAAAAAATACTTACTAAATTTTATTGTAGTATTAATATCTTTACAACTTTTTTTTGTTGGTATGGATTTTCTACAAAATTCAAAAGACTTACCTGATTCTGCAAACTTACAATTATTATATATAATGTACAATAGTTTTTTTACCTTAACTTTGACCTTACCACTATCATTAGTTTTTGGATGGATTGTTACTTTAGTTATTTTTGTAAAAAATAATGAATTAGTTGCCTTTTCTTCTTTAGGTGCAAAAAGAATAAATATCTATTTACCAGCAGTTATAGTTTCATTTATATTACTATTTATATTAATTGCAATACAAACTACACCATTAGCTTACTCATACGAACAGAAAAAAAAGATTTTAGATGGAAATTATTTTTCTAGCACAAAGTCAGATATTTTTGTAAAATATGATGATAACTTTATCTATTTTAAAAAACTACACCCTTTGAGAAAAGAAGCAGAAGATATACATATTTATAAAGTAAAAGATAGAGATATTGTAGAAACTATTATTGCAAAAAAAGCATATTTCCAAAATAATAAATGGTATGTAGTAGATGCAAAAATAGTGAAAAAACCTCAAGAAATGAATTTTGAAAACTCTAAACTTGAAGTTAAATATGAAAAATTTTTAAATACATTAGAAGGCTTTAAGCCTAAAATTTTAGATAATGTATATAAAGAAAAATCAAATTTCTCAATAGTAGATGCTGTCTCAGCACTTTCTTTATTACAAAAGCAGGGTGTTAATACAGATAAAATTAGAGCTGCTATTTATTATGAATTATTTACGCCATTTTTCATATTGCCACTAATTATGATAATATTTATATTTACATCACTAAATAGAAGATTTTTTAACATGGGAGCATATACTTCATTAACAATTTTTGGAACATTAGTTGTATGGGGAGTTTTCTTTATGTTATATAAATTTTCAAATAGTGGAGTTATAAAACCTGAAATATCATTATTGTTACCACTAGTAATATGGTTTTTAAGTACGTATCTAATTTATAAGAAGAGAAAAGAGGCATGACTAAGATAAAAGCTTATGGTATTTTATTATATAAGATTGAAAAAGGTAGTATCAAAATATTACTTTGTAAATCTGTAAAAAGTTTAGATAGATGGGGATGCTTAAAAGGTGTAATTCTCAAAGGAGAAAATGCTAAAGAGTGTGCCAAAAGAGAGTTTAAAGAAGAGTGTGGAATAAATGTACAAACTTATCTTTTTGAAAAATTCTTTATGCAAGAAAATAATGAAAAAGACATTGGCATTTGGATTGTAAATGCAAAAAAAATTGAAGATATAGATGAATACTTTTTAAAAGATAAATTACATGATTGTAATCTTTCTTGGGAAAATTCTAAAGTTAAATTTTTTGATTTAGAGGAGCTTCCTGAAATAAAAAAGAAACAAGTTCAATTAGTTTCTAAAATCAAGGATTTTTTACAAAATATGAATCAATCCCATTAGCTATTCCATTAGCTAAAGCTTTTTGATACTTTGTTCTATAAAGTCTTTTTGATTCTACAGGATGAGTGATATATCCTAACTCTACTAATACTGATGGCATTTGAGCTCCTACTAAAACCCAGAAAGGACCTTCTCTTACTCCACCATCTACAACATTTTTATATTGTTTTCGTGCATTGAACAGCATATTTCCTTGAATATCAATAGCTAGCTTGTGTGAAGCTGTTATTCTTGGTCTATTTAGGGATTCTAGAAATGCTTTTTTTGTTGAACCACTCATCTTTCTAACATCAGAACGATTTTCTTTTGCAGCAACTCTTTTTGCTCTTTCACTTCTTGCTGGACTTAAAAAGAATGTTTCAATTCCATTTAGTTTTTTAACTTTTGATTTATGTGCAGCATTTGCGTGTATTGATATAAATATATCCGCATGTTTTTTATTAGCTAGTATTGTTCTATTTTTAACTTTTATGAATCTGTCGTTATTTCTTGTAAGATAGACTTTATAGCCTCTCTTTTTTAAATATGATTCAAGGTATCTAGTCACTTTTAATACAACAATTTTTTCATATTTTTTATTAGGACCAACTGCACCAACATCTTTACCACCATGTCCTGCATCAAGTACAACAACTTTGTTTAATCCTGGTCTATACTCTATTTTTTTTACTGGTTTAGAACTTTTTTTTGTAATACTTTTATTTATTGTTTTTTTCTCTTTTACGTCTAAAACTTTTAATATTAATCTTTTATCATTAACAAAAAAGTAGATAGTTTTTAAATTGTAACTATCTTCAAATAGTATTCTTAATTTATTTTTTTCTTCTTGATTTATAACAATCTGTTTGACACCATCAATACTTAGTTTTGTTGGATAAGCATCTTTAAAACTTCCTTTTATATCAAAGACATCTTGATACCCAGACTTTACTTTTTGTTCAAAATATTTAATGTACTCTTTAGAGACTTTTGTCTTAAAATCTATAATTACCATATTATTTTTTGAAACAACTGATTCTATTGTGTATTTATAGTTTTTAGTTTTTTCTTGAATTCTTTTTGAAATTCTTGCTTTTTCTATTTTTTTAGGTTTGTCAATTTTGATAGGTTCAATTTTAATGTGTTTGTTAGAGTTTTTATTATGTTTATTTAGTTCTATTACATATTTTTTAATATTTTTATTAAGTTTTTTTCCAGTATCAATTAAAATTTCTAGATTTTTTACTTCTTTTTTCTTGTCATTTTTAAGAACAGCTTTTAGATATTCCATTCTTGCATCATTATACTTATCTAAAGTATCAGCAAAAATGGAACTATTTGTTAAGAATAAGAAAAAAAGGGTTAGAAGAAAAAATCTCTTAAGAATTTTTATTCTCCTTTTGTAAGTTTCTCTAGTAGTTCATGAACAGAGATGATTTTATTAACTCTATATCCATTTGAACCAGTAAAGAAAAGCCCTGTATCTAAATCACCTTGATAAGCAGCTCCAAGTCTATCAGCAATACAATATCCTACTGCTCTAGCTTCTACACCTCTGTGACAAGGTGCAACACAGTTTGAAATACAGACAACTTTTGGAGCAGTGCCGTCTTCAATTGTTTCTTGTAATTTAGTTACAACTCTTCTTGCTGGTAACCCAACAGGAGACTTACCTAATTTTATATCTTCTTCTTTTGCATTTAATAAGACATCTTTAAGAACAGGTGATGCGTCACATTCGTAAGTTCCAATAAATCTTGTTGCCATTTGTACACCAGTACATCCCATAGCAATAAATTTATCAATATCATTTTTATCCCAAACACCACCAGCAGCAATAATTGGAATATCTTCTCCCCAATTTTTTGCTTCTTCAATAACAGGGCCAATAATATTTTCTAATTGGAATTCTTCTTTAAAACAATCTTCATACTTAAATCCTTGATGTCCTCCACTTAGTGGACCTTCAACGATAATAGCATCAGGAACTTTATTATATTTTTTCCATTTTTTACAGATTAGTTTTAATGCTCTTGCTGATGATACAATAGGAACTAATGCTACATCTGGGTAGTCTTGTGTAAATTCAGGCATATTTGTAGGAAGTCCAGCACCAGTAATAATAATGTTAATACCTGCTTCACATGCATCTTTTACCATTCTTCCATAATCATTACAAGCATATAAAATGTTACATCCTATTGGTGCATCTCCACAAATTTTTCTTGCATTTTCAACAATTTCAAAAAATGCATCTCTTGAGTAAAAATTCATCACATCTTTAGGCTTGTCTTTTCTTAGTACAATATTGACATCTTCACTTACATTTTTGTAATAACCAGTACCAACAGATGAAATAACACCAAGGCCACCTTCTTTACTCACAGTTCCAGCTAATCTATCCCAGCTAATTCCAACTCCCATTCCCCCTTGGATAATTGGATGCTTTATTTCATACTTACCTATTTTCAAATCTGACCTTCTTTATTTTATTATTATCTTAGCGAAACTTTTTTTACCTTTTTGTAAAATATATTCGCCTACTTCTAAATTCAGTTTGTCATCTGTTACTTTTTCTTGGTTTAATGAAACTGCATTTGATTTTACGTCTCTTCTTGCTTGAGAAGTTGACTTAACTAATCCAGAATCAACAAGTGCTTGACAAATCCAAATACCACTTTCTAATTCATACTCATCCATGTCAGTTGGAATATCTTTTTTAGCAAAAACTTTTTCGAACTCTTCTTTTGCTTTAATTCCAGATCCATTCCCGTGATATCTATCAACTATTTCAACTGCTAGGCTTTCTTTTACTTTTTTAGGATGTAAAGAACCATTATTTACATCTTCTTGCATTTGACTAATTTCTTTTAAAGACTTTGACGATAATAGTTCAAAGTATCTCCACATCAATTCATCAGATATTGATAATACTTTACCAAACATATCATTAGCTTCATCTGTAACACCAATATAATTTCCTAAGGATTTTGACATTTTTTGAACACCATCTAATCCTTCTAAAATTGGCATCATTAAAACAGCTTGTTGTTTTTTGCACTCATAAGCTTTTTGAAGTGTTCTACCCATAAGTAAATTGAACTTTTGGTCAGTTCCACCCATTTCTATATCAGTATTCATTGCAATTGAATCATAACCTTGTAATAAAGGATATGTAAATTCACTAATAGCAATAGGTGCATTACTTGCATATCTTTTGGAAAAATCATCTCTTTCTAGCATTCTTGCTACTGTTAAGTTTGATGCAAGTTTAATTAATCCACCTGTTCCAAGCTCTTTTAACCATTTTGAGTTAAACATTACTTTTGTTTTTTCTGGATCCAGAATTTTAAATACTTGTTCTTTATAAGTTTCCGCATTTCTTAAAACATCTTCTTCACTTAAAACTTTTCTTGTTTCACTTTTTCCTGTTGGATCTCCAATTGTTGCTGTGAAGTCACCAATTAAAAATTGAACTATTCCTCCAAACTTTTGGAAAGTTGCCATTTTTTGAATAAGTACTGTATGTCCTAAGTGTAAATCTGGTGCTGTAGGGTCGAATCCTACTTTTACAAAAAAGTTTTCGCCTTTTTCATAATAATTTCTAATAAGTTTTTCAATTCTTTCAATATCAATTATTTCTGCAGTTCCTCTTTGAATTTCTGCTAAAGCTTCTTTAATTTGTTCTTCCATAAATATAAATCCTCTTTTTTAAAACTTATTTAGTATAGGCGTCTTTTTTAGAAAAAAACTCTATAACTTTTGCTTTTTTTTCAATTAATTTTCTTACTTCATCTATATTTGATTTATTAACTTCAAACTCTATATCACAATATTGTCTGTAAGAGTGTTTTTCCCTACCATAGTCAACAGATAAAATATAACCTTCAAATTGACTCATGTAGCTTAATAGTTTTGCTAACTCACCTCTTGTATTGGGTAAACTAACTACCATCTTATAATGGTAAAGTGTGTCTTTTGTCCATTTACAAAATAACATTTGTTCATTACTCATGATTTTTTTATATGCTTTATCGCACATTTTATGATGAATAACAGTTTTGTTACCTTCTTTGAATGCAACAATTTCATCTGCAAATTTAGGGTGACAACAATGGTCAAATGATACAGAATTAATACTAAAATTTGAGTATAAAATTAAGTTATCAAATTTGAACTTTTTGATTTTACTAGTATACATTTTAAATCTAGCTACAAAACCTTGTTTTTCAATAATTTTTTTCTCAATTTCATGTTTTAAGTGTTTAAAGTAGTCAAGATTTTGAGGTACTTTTTGTAGTGATTCACTTTTAACCAATGATGTAATATTATCAAAGTATTTAGAGAATAGAGTATTTAGTATATTTCGTCCTGTTAATTCATCAATCTCTCTAAGTCTTTGTGAACATAAAAATTTTATTTGTTTTTTTGCTCTTGTTGTTTTAACCATATCAGCCCAAGAACATCTTGGAATAGGGTAGTCAACTGTTTTAATTGATACAATATCAGAACTTTTCAATTCCGTTAGTAGTGGTTTTTTTATTTTATTAATATGACATTCAATAGCACTTTTACCAACATCTGTATGAACACAATATGCAAAATCTAAAGCAGTAGATTCCCTTGGAAGATTAAATGTGTCTCCATGGGGTGAATATACTACTATGTCTTCTGAAAATAGGTCATCTTTTGTATCTTGATAAAACTCTTCAATATTTTCTGTTGAGTATTCTAATGATTTAAGCCAATTTAGATTTGGTTGGTGTTTTGCTCCACTTTTATATTTCCAGTGTGCAGCAATACCGTATTCTGCAATTCTGTTCATCTCAAAAGTACGAACTTGTATTTCATATATTTTAGAATTGTAAAATACAGTAGTGTGGATTGTTTGATATCCATTCTCTTTTGGTGTAGAGATATAATCTTTAAATCTAGAAATAAGTGGTTTATACTCTAAGTGTAAGAATCCAAGTATTTTATAACAATCAATATCTTCTGTAACTAGAATTCTAATTGCAAGTAAATCAAGGACTTCATCTATTGTTACACCTTTTCTTTGCATTTTTAAATAGATTGAATAATGATGTTTAATTCTACTATTAATCTGGATTTTATTTAAGTCATAGCCATTTTTTTCTAATAACTTTTTAGTTGATGAAATAAAATTATTAAATGTTAATTGAATAGCATGTTGATGTTCTTTTATAAAGTCATCAATTTTTTTGTATTCTTCAGGGTAAATATAGAAAAAAGCTAAATCTTCTAATGTATTTTTAATTGTAGAGATACCAAGTCTGTGTGCAATAGGAACGTATACAACTAGGGTTTCTTCTGCAATTCTTAATTGTTTTTTGTGGGGTAGAGCATCAAGTGTTAGCATATTGTGTAATCTATCACAAAGTTTTACAACAAGAACTCTTACATCATCAATTGAGGCAATTAGCATTTTTCTAAAAGTAAGGGCTGAAGCAATTAGTTTTTTATCTGAATCAGAAGGTGCTAATTCATGTTCTCGGATTTCATCAATTTTCGTAAGTCCATCAACCATATGAGCAACTTCATCACCCCAGTTACTTCTAATGAAATTTATATCATATTTTGTGTCTTCAACTACGTCATGGAGTAAAGCTGTTGCTATTACATCTTCTTCTTTTGAAAAGTGTGAGGCAATAGAGGCTACAAGCAAAGGATGGACAGAGTAAGGTTCACCACTTTTTCTAAACTGACCTTTATGTGCTTCAATAATAAAGTCAATAATTTCCTGAAGTTTTGGAGTGATTTCTGCTTCTGAGTGTAGAAGTTTGATGGCATTATCAAGAGTGTTAATACTCTCTATTTTTTCAATAAACGGATCCATATTGAGCGTTCAATTAATTATAAAAGCTGTTGCTTTTATAATTAATTTTTATCTACGAAACCTTCGATTTTTAATAAACCATTTGCAATTTCATCAATTGCAATATCAGTATATTTCATGTTTTGAGTATTTTTTTCTAATAAAGGCTTTGCCCCTTTACTTAGTTCATCAGCTCTTTGACCAACTGCTATTGCTAAAATATATCTATCATTATTTACTTTTTCTAAGGCTTTTGCCATTCTTTCTTCTAATCTCATTTCTTTCCTTTTGATAGTTCCCAAGAAGGGACTTTTATATAACTTGTTTACTTTTAATTAAAAGTTTATTTAACAATTGAACATTTTGTAAAGTCGCCTTGAATAATCTTTAAAAGATTTCCTTTTTCGTTCATGTTTGCAACTACGATTGGTAATTTATTATCTTTTGCTAATGCAATAGCTGTGTCATCCATAACTTTAATATGGTCTTCTAATGCTCTGTCATAAGAGATTGTATCAAGTTTTACTGCATCTTCATACTTCATTGGATCTTTATCATAAATACCATCAACTTTTGTTGCTTTAATTAGCATACAAGCGTCAATCTCAGTTGCTCTTAAAGTAGCAGCAGTATCCGTTGTAAAGTAAGGGTTACCTGTACCAGCACTAAATATTACAACTCTACCTTTTTCAAGATTTCTTTGAGCTTTTCTTACAATAAATGGTTCAGCTATTTGTTCCATTTTAATTGCAGTTTGAAGTCTAGCACTTAGACCTTTGTACTCTAAAGCTTCTTGCATAGCTACGCCATTAATAACAGTTGCTAACATACCCATATAATCAGCACTTGTTCTTTTTATAACACCATCAGCAGCAGCAGTAACGCCTCTGATAATATTACCTCCACCAATTACTATTCCAACAGCGATATTATTATCTACTAATTCTTTGATTTCATTTGCGATGTAATCTAAGATTTTAGTATCAATACCATACCCGTCAGCACCAGCAAGTGCTTCACCTGAAAACTTTACAAGTACTCTTTTGTTCATTCTGTTCCTTTTGTCGTTACGGGATTATATCCAAAAAATTCTAAAAAAAAAGTTAACTTAGTGCCCACTCATAAAATGGTAAGACATTTATTTCTATTTCTTCTTTAAAAAAGTGTTCATTATTTGAGACAGTGATGATATAAATATTTTTTATATTATATTCACGTGCTACTTTTAATATTTTTTTGGTTTGAGATGCCATCAACATAGAATTGAAAAAAGGAATTGAACATATTCCAATTCTTTCTTTTGGTAAATAAAAATCTATATAGTCAAGATAAAATATTTTTTGGTTTTTATTTACTAACTCTTGAAAAATAATATTTGTAAGCTCACTTTTAAATTTCTTTTTATGGGTAATTGCATTTAAAAAAGCAGAGTTGTATGAGTATATCTTTTTTGTGGCCTTATCTTGTTCAAATTTTTTTATAAAATAAATAATTTTTTGATTTTCGTAATCTTTGCATTTAGCATAAAACTTGTCTTTTGAAATTTTGATTTCTTGTTTTAATAACAAAAAAAGCTGATTTAAGGATTTCTTTTCATCAATATTTTCAAAAAGAACTTTAATGATTTTTTCACTTGTTTCATCTTTTGTATACAGTTTTATTAAGTTTTGAAGTTCATTATAGACTTTATATTCAGGTAAATTAACTGATTGCGGTAGATTTCCATGTTTCAAATAAGTATTAAAGCTTTGAGTAATATTTTGATTTTTGTTTTCATGTAAAAGGTATTCTTCAAAATCTAATGGAGATAAAAAAATATTTTTATATCCTTTCATTTCAACTTTTTCATGTGTTGATATGATAATGCTATCACAAGTAGGAATTTTAAAAGAGAAATCAAAGTTCTCAAGAACTAATACTTTTATGCTGTTTTTTGAAATATACCCTTCAAGTTTTTCTTTGATAACTTCTTTGGAGTTTCTAATATCACTAAAATCTATATATAAATAATCTTCTGTTTTAAAGTTAGATAGATAATCAAATATTAAAAAAGTTTTTCCTGAACCAAAAGGTCCAGATATTATTGTTTTAGGGTGGGTGATTCTTGTTTTTCGTTCAGTAAAGTTAATTTTTGAAAGTTCAAATTCATGACAATACTCTAAAGTATTCATTTTCTTTTTTCGTGCAGTATTACAGCTTCTTTAACGGCATTTAAATAACTTTTAGTGTTTAGTTTAATGTCTTTTTTATAAGCTATATCAAAAGCTGTTCCATGGTCAACTGAAGTTCTAATAATTGGAAGATTTAAACTAACATTTATGCTTTCATCAAAATATAGAGCTTTTAAAGGTGCTAAACCTTGGTCATGATACATGGCAACAAAATATTTATAGTTTTTACGAGACATAGGAGAGAATGCAATATCAGGTACTAATGGGCCTTTAAAAACATCTTTTTTTAACTTTTTATTAGCATTTTTTATAGCTTTGAAAATTTCTACTTCTTCATTTCCTAAAACTCCATTATCACTTGCATGAGGGTTAAGGCCTAAAACTGCAATATTATCATTATTCACACTAGCATGAAAATCTAAAAGAAACTTTGTTAATCTTTGTTCTTCAATTTTTTTAGGAACTTTTTTTAAAGCAATATGTTCTGTAAATAAAGAAACAAACATCTTTTTACAACCTAACATCATAATTGCATTTTCACCAAAAAAATCTCTTAAAACTTCTGTATGGCCTTTGTACTTAATTCCAGCGTTATTCCATGATTCTTTATTTACAGGTAGTGTAACTATTGAAGAAACTTCTTTTTTATAAGCTAAATTTATAGCTTCATAAAAAGAGTCATATGAATACTTACCACTTTTTTTACTAACTTTTCCAGGATTTATTTCAAAATCACCTTTAATAGCATGTGTTTTAAAATCTTTTGGAATATCAATATCAAGTAGTTTTGATGCTTTTTTTAGCATAGGTTTATTTATGCAATAAATTGGTTTACAAAAAGTAGAAATTTTTTCATGAGTTTTTAAAGCAATTTCAATACCTACACCATTTAAATCACCAATAGATATAGCAATTTTTGGTTTAGATTTTAACTTCATATTAGTTCTCTCATATCTTTAATAGCTTTTTCTAGTCCAGTAAATACTGATCTTGCAATAATACTTTGACCAATATTTAATTCTTGAATAGTTTTTATTTTAGAAATTAACCCTACATTTTGATAGTTTAACCCATGTCCTGCTGCTACTTTTAGATTAAGCTCTTGTGCTAATGATGCACTTTTTTTAATCTCTTTTCTACTTTTATGAAGCATATCTTTTAAAACTTTTTTTGGAAGTTCAAGTTCTTGTATTGTATGATGAGTTTGACTTAGGTTACTATTAAGCATTGCATAAATATTTGCAAATGTCCCTGTATGTAGTTCAACCCATTCTACTTTTAGTTTTGAACTTAGTTCAATCATTTCTTTCGTTGGATCAATGAAAAGTGAAACTTCTATCTCATTATCATGAAGTTTTTTTACTGCTTTTTTGATTTTTCCATAATATGCATCTAGGTTTAATCCACCTTCTGTTGTAACTTCTTCTCTTTTTTCAGGAACAAGTGTAGCTCTTGAAGGTTTTAGCTTACAAACAATATCTATTATTTCATCATCAATTGCACATTCTAAGTTTACGGGAAGAGCACTTTGTTTGATAATTGCTTTTGCATCATTATCATGAATATGTCGTCTATCTTCTCGTAAATGAATTGTGATTTGATCGGCACCTGAAAGTTTACAAATGCCCAAAGCATCTAAAGGATTTGGGTCATTTATTTTTCTAGCTTCTCTTAAAACTGCGATATGGTCAATATTTACTCCAAGTAACATACTCTTCCTTTTTATGATAAATCTTTTAATGTTGCAATATTAGCTGCAAGTTTGTTGTGTACTTCTAGATATTCTAATTCTGGTTTTGAATCAGCAACAACTCCAGCACCTGCTTGGAAGATAACTTTATCTTCTGTAAGCATAGTTGTTCTAATAGTAATACAGCTATCCATGTTTCCATCAAAACCAAAATAAGCAATACTTCCAGAGTAGAAGTTTCTTTTTATACCT
>Ga0193951_1000714_pt1 | contig 14883 bp, 18 predicted proteins | sample BB_2_MG_FD_140370 | JGI IMG/M metagenome (GOLD analysis project Ga0193951, IMG submission 140370) | Microbial mat bacterial communities from the Broadkill River, Lewes, Delaware, United States - BB_2_MG | ecosystem: Environmental > Aquatic > Freshwater > River > Microbial mats | place: USA... | reverse complement strand
CTACAAGTGCGTTAGTGGTGTATCATCCAAATGCTACTTACTACAATGTATAGAATCTAACAGATCAGGCAGGTGAGTAATCTTTTTTACTCTATGACTTGCATCTGAAAAGTCGTGCGTCTTAGTAAACTCGTTATGAACTATGACACACTCTATACCAGCATTTACTGCTGAACTAAGTCCACGTTTTGAATCTTCAACAATAATACATTCATCTTTATTTGCTCCAAAAAGTTCCATACCTTTTAAGTATGGATCAGGATGCGGTTTTGAACGAGGGTAATCTTCCACACATAAAACAAAATCCATAAAATCCGTTATTCCACGTCCTCCGTGAGCTAGTTCAAAATCAACTCGCCTTGAAGTTGTTACAATACCCATTTTATAGTCTTTACTTAGTTCTTTAAGTGTATCAATAACACCATCTATAGTTATATCTTTTGTTTTTATATACTCTTGGTAATATTCATCTCTTTTTTCTCTAGCAACTATAATCTCATCTTCACTTATTCCAATCTCTTCAGCTATTACCCATGCTCGCTGACCTTTTGACATAATCTCCATGTAACGTTCAAAAGTAAGTTCAAGTTCAAAGAATTCTTTTAAAGCTCTCTTACTAGCTTGGTAATACCACATCTCTGTCTCTATTAAAACACCATCGTTATCAAATAATATATACTTTTTCATAATTTGTATTATACTATTTTGTTTTATAAATAAAATTCCAAATATTTATCCCCTTTAATACGTACTGAATAAACTTTAAATATAATGTTATATATAAACATAACTATACTTACTTAAGAAATAATAATGAATAATATTTTTGGCGGAATAACTGCAGCAATTATTGCCCTACCCTTAGCAATAGCTTTTGGAATATCAAGTGGACTTGGAGCTAGTGCAGGTATCTTTGGTGCTATATTCTTAGGCTTTTTTGCCTCTTTATTTGGAGGGACTAGAACTCAGATCTCAGGTCCTACTGGACCTATGACTGTAATATCTGCAACGCTGGTATCATCTTTTAGTGAAAACTTGGCTCTAGTATTTACAACATTTTTATTGGCTGGTGCATTTCAAGTTTTATTTGGATTATTTAAGATTGGTAAGTTTGTTCGCTTTATTCCTTACCCAGTGATCTCTGGTTTTATGAACGGTATTGGTATGATAATCATCATATTACAAATTAATGTTGCTTTTGGACTAGATGTCAAGTCATCGGTGATCGATGCTGTAACAAATATACCTTACGCTATAGTTAACCTTAATATAAGTGCTCTGCTTCTTACAGCTGCTACTTTGTTGATACTATACTTAGTTCCAAAAGATATAACCAGAAAACTACCATCTCCTCTTATTGCACTGATTTTATTATCTTTTGTTGCCTCTTACTTAAACCTAAACGTAGACTTTGTTAAGGATATTCCTACAGGCTTACCAACATTTGTATCTTTTGATTTTGACGTGCACTCCCTATCGCTCATACTTATGTCATCATTAACTTTAGCAGTGCTTGGAACAATAGATTCTTTACTTACATCACTTGTTGCTGATTCACTTACAAAAGAAAAACATAATTCAAACAAAGAATTAGTAGGGCAAGGTATTGGTAATATGGTATCTTCATTATTTGGAGGTTTACCTGGTGCTGGTGCAACCATGAGAACAGTTGTAAATATTAAGAGTGGAGCGACACATAAAATTTCAGGAATGCTCCATGCAATTACCTTGTTGTTAATTCTTTTAATTTTCGCTCCACTTGCTAGTATGATACCGATGCCAGTATTGGCAGGTATACTTATTAAAGTTGGTTTTGATATTTTTGATTACAAGATGCTAAAACATATAAAAACAGCACCAAAGTATGATATTGCTGTTATGGTAATTGTATTTTTATTAACAGTTTTTGTAGACTTGATCATAGCAGTTGGAATGGGGGTTATACTTTCATCATTTTTAATTATATACAGAATTACTCAGGAAAGTGGTGTTGATATATTTGGAGAAGATGTAGAAGACAATAAGGATGATAGAATATTTAAAGATGGTCTTTTAAGAATTATTAATATTAAAGGTCCTCTCTTCTTTGGATCAAGTTCTTTTGTTCTTGATAAAGTTGATGAAATATACAATATCAAAAATGTAGTTATTGACTGCAACTCGGTTTCCTTTATGGATCTCTCTGCCGTTTACGCATTAAGTGAAAGTGTTGAAAAGCTAAAAGATAGAGGAAGTAAAGTCTACATAGTTGCAGATGAAAAAAGAAAAGAAAAACTTTTAAAATTAGGTATGGGTGATATAATTGAGCATAGTCTTATTATCCCTTCTCAAATACAGGCTATGAGAAAAATAACAAAAGAGACTTTTTAAATTATTTTTAATATTGCATACTCAACACTAATGTTCTGCTTCCCCCATTATCTCTATGTTCGCCTAAATATATCCCTTGCCAAGTCCCTAAATTAAGTTCTCCATTTGTTATGGGAATATTTAATGAGTTTCCAAGTACTGAACTTTTAATGTGTGCAGGCATATCATCACTACCTTCATATGTATGTATATAATAAGGTTTATCATCAACTGTGTCACTAAAAAAAGATTCCATATCTGTTCTTACACTGGGATCTGCATTTTCATTTATACTAAGTGAGGCGGAGGTATGTTTTAAAAATATATTTAACATTCCTGTCTCAACATCTGGAAATGAAGATAGTGCATTTTCAATATCTCTGGTTATAAGATGAAAACCTCTTTGTTTAGAAGGTATTTTTATAGTTTTTTGAAAAAATGGCATATAAAATTATACACTACCTTCTTCTATAACTCAAAGCTTCTAATACATGCCCTTTGTTAATAAGCTCAAGCCCTTCAATATCAGCTATTGTACGAGCTACTTTTTGTATTTTTTTAATCGCTCTAAACGACAATGTAAACCTGTCTATTGCAGTATTAAGTGTAGCTTTTGCATCTTCATCTAAGATACAATATTTATCTATATCAGAATCATTTAATTTTGCAGTAAAATTTTTTTGCCCACGTTTTTTAATTATATGGTGTACATCTATAACCTTTTGGTGCATTTCACGAGAACTAATACTTGGTTTATCACCTGAACGAACTTTAGACATAACTACATTTAGATCTATTCTGTCTAAAAATGGATCGGATAATCTATTTTTATACCTCTGGATCTCTAGATCATTACATCGACACTCTTTTGTCTCATCTAGTAAATTTCCACATGGACAAGGATTCATAGCTCCAATAAATAAAAAATCTGCCGGATATACAACTTTTGTATTAACACGAGATATTTTTATCTTACCATCTTGCATAGGTTCGCGAAGAGCCTCAAGTACCCTTTTTGAAAAATGCGGTAACTCATCGAAGAAGAGGATCCCTCCATTTGCCAAGCCAACTTCTCCTATTCGTGCTTTATGGCTTCCGCCTCCGAAAATAGACGCAGAAGTACTTGTATGGTGAGGTGAGCAAAAATTTCTAAGCGGTTTAAATTCTGGATCTTTATCATCTAAGCTCTCTAGTTTTGCAATATCTAATATTTCACTTTTATTAAGTGGTGGTAATATATATCTTAAACGTTGAGCTATCATACTTTTTCCACTTCCCGGACTGCCTTCTAGTAATATATTGTGCATCCCGCATGCAGATATTAAAGCCGCACGTTTTGCGACTTCCTGCCCTTTTACATCTATAAAATCCTCATCATATCTATTATATACATAATACTTTTCATCTATAGTATAACTTGGATATGAAAAGTCACTCTCTATAATAGATGGTTCTGCCAACTCACCTGTTCTTAAAATATCTATTGCTTCTTCAATAGTTTTCACACCATAAAATTTCATGTTTGGAATTTTAGATAATTTATTTAACGATTCGTATGGAACTATAGCTTTTTTAGTTACACCTTGATTTGCTAAAGATAAAAGTAGAGGGTACAAATAGCTATTTTCTCTTACACACCCATCAAGACCTAGTTCGCCAAAAACTAACCAGTCTGAATAATCAGAGCTTTCTGCATTTAATGCTATCATTAGGGCTATACTTAAGTCAAAGTGGCTGCCATCCTTTTTCACATCTGATGGCACTAAAGATAGTGTTATTCTCTTAGGTGGGAATTTAAATTCATTACTAAGTAAAGCAGATTTTACACGCTCCTTACTCTCATTTATGCTTGAGGATGCCATACCGACTATTGAAAATGATGGTAGTCCTTTAGTTAATGTTGACTCCACTTGTACCATTTTTGCATCTAAACCCTCATAAGTTGCACAATATACTGTTTTCATCTACCAAACCTTTGAAGTATTTTTTATATAATATTAAAAAATACGCAAATTTGACAAATATATGACAATTTGTTATATTTTAGTATTGTATTTTTATTTGAATACTACTATAATGTATAATTAACTTAAAAGGAGAAGTATGAAATCTTTGATATATTTAATTTCTGCACTTTCAATGACTTTATCATTTAGTGCTTGTAGTCAGCCTATGCCAACTGGTGGTGGTGTATGTAATAACCCAAAATGCCAATGTCCAAAACCTTGTCAATGTGGTAGTGGATGTAAATGCGGTATGAATGGAAACTCACTTAAAATGGGTGAAAAAAAATAGTTTATACTTTTCATTGATTTGTTTTAAAAATAAGAGTATTATTTCCAACTTTATACATTGGAATAAATATTGATTCAAATCAGTGAGAAGATACTTTTAGATGAGTATATATACAACCTTGACATACAAACTTCCTATCTGCCAAGTCCTTATAAAATAACACCATACCTTATAATAAAAAACTTTTTGGAACCTCACGAACTAATCCTCTTTGTAAAAGAAGTTAATGAGTATAAAGATGCCGAGCAGGCTAAAGTAAAAAGTGAACTTATTCATGGGGTTGTTAAGCCAAAAGTCATCATAAAATATAGAAATACAAATATATACTCTCTTGACAAACATCTAAATGAACTTTATACATCTAAATTTATTCAGCACCAAAAAGATATAGAGGAGTATTTCAATATAGCTTTAACAACATCAACAGAGGTTCAAGCTTTAGAGTATAAAAAAGGTGGATTTTATATTCAACATGCAGATGACTCAAATGCAATTATAGATAAAGAAAAAAATATAATAGGTTACACAACAGTATCACCTGAGCGAAAACTAACAACAGTTTTATTTACAACTTCTTATGATGAAACTCCAAAAGATGAGTTTAGTTTTAGTGGAGGTGAGCTGGTATTTAACTTTTTAAGAGATGAAAATGGCGATGAAGTCATAATCAAACCATCAGCTGGTGATATGGTAATTTTTCCTAGTAATCCATACTTTTCACATGAAGTAAAAAAAGTAAAAAGTGGTTATAGACTAACTCTAGTTCAATGGCATAATGCCATATTAAACTAATTATTTCTTATTTTTTTTCTCTTTTTGGTACTTTTTATACTCTTTTTCAAATTTTTTTCTACGAGAGTATGAAAGTTTATCTATAAAAAGAATACCATCAAGGTGATCCATCTCATGTTGTATAGCTATACTTAATAAACCTGTTGCTTCAAGAGTTTTTGTATTTCCATCTCTATCTTGATAGTTAACTTTAACAAGTTCAAACCTATCTATATCTTCATAAAAAGTAGGTACACTCAAACATCCTTCTTGATAAGTTGTAGTACCACTTTTTTCTACTATTACAGGATTTATCATTTCAATAAGATTCTCATCACTTTGAATATCTTCTTCGTCTGGTATATTGATGATCAGCACTCTTTTAGGATGAGCTACTTGAATAGCCGCTAAGCCTATTCCATTAGTTTGCATCATAAAAGGATACATTGCATCTAAAAGCTCATGAAGTTGACTATCAAATTGTTCAACTTCCAAAGATTTTTGACGTAATGTTTTATCTGGATATGTAACTATCTGTAAATTCATTATAAGAAACTCTCAAGACTTATTTTTTAGCGATACTGCATAGTCGCAGTCCTTACTTGTATACGCTTTTTCAATACCATCCATAGTACCAACAATAGTCTCTTCAACTGTGTATTCTGGGTTTATATCTGTTATACCAATCGCAATCTTCAGCTGAATCTCACGATCACCTAAAAAGAAGTTAGAACTAGATACTAGCTCTACTAAACGATCACTTGCTTTTTTAGCACTCTCTATATCTGTGTGTTTTAGTAACATTGAAAACTGTCCATTTCCATAATAAGCTACAGTATCACTTCTTCTTGAAGTTTTTAGTAAAAGTCTTGCGATAGTTCTAGTCATAAGCACTATCGCTTTTTCATTAGTAATACCTTCTGTAAGTTCTTTACTAAGTTCAACCATAATCATAGATGATTTATGTTTAAATTCACGCACTAACTCTAATTCTTGCTCTACTTTTGTCATTAAAAAACGTTTATTATAAACACCATATTTATTATCAAAAATAGTTTCATTCTCAACATTCTTAACTACTTTAGCAGTTTCATCGTATTGAGTTTTTAAGTTTGATGATTGTTTTTGAAGTATAGTATTTAATTTAGCCACATCACCTTCAAGCGCTGCGATAACACTACCTGATGCAGATGTATCATCTATACTATCATCTAACTCTTGTTTACGTTTTTTAAGAATTTTAGTCATTAAGTTTATATTTTTGTAAAGTGATGCTGATATATTTAAAATACCTTTTACAGTTTTAAAACCTTGCTTTAAACTCTGTTCAAGCATGATTGTATTTTCAGCGTCATTGCTCTCCTCAAGTTCAAGCATAGACATAATCTGTTTACGAAAATTTTCGCTTTTATCTTCTAAAAGTCTATCAAAATATAAAGAGTAGTTGTTTGGCGTTGGCGGAAGATTGTCATTTATAAGACTTGAGAGAACCTCTTTTGCATAAAGCTCAATATCACTAGTAGCTTCACCACCAGAGCTGATATCTCTTAAAGATTCAGCATTCACAGAGGTTTCTCTTTTTGTTTCTCTGCGTCCTCTCTCCCTTATCTTAGCCATGACTTATACCTACTCTTTTTCGTTTTTAGTTAGAACTTTATCTATCATTCCGTATTTAACACACTCGATTGGACTCATAAAATTATCACGATCTGTATCTTTTTCAATCTTTTTGATACTTTGTCCAGTATTTTCAGCAAGTATTTGATTTAGTTCTTTTTTCATACGTAATATTTCATTAGCTTGAATTTCAATATCTGTAGCTTGACCCTGTGCACCACCAAGAGGCTGATGTATCATAACTCTAGCATGAGGAAGAGCATAACGCTTACCTTTTTCACCACTAGAGAGTAAAAAAGCACCCATAGAAGCTGCTTGACCTATACATATAGTAGATACATCTGGGCGGATATAGTTCATAGTATCATATATTGCCATACCAGCTGTAACAACACCACCTGGAGAATTGATATAAAAATAGATATCTTTTTCAGGATCTTCTGCTTCAAGAAATAATAGCTGAGCTACAACAGATGATGCAACAGCATCATTTACTTCTCCACTTAGCATTATTATTCTGTCTTTTAGAAGACGAGAATATATATCGTATGAACGTTCACCACGTCCAGTTTGCTCAACAACGTATGGAATATAACTCATATTATGACTCTTTTAACTTTGTATCTAGTATTTGACGAAGAACTTTATCTTCAACCATTGACATTTGAATTGCAGGAATATATCCAGCTTCTTTATATTGCTCATATGCTTTTTGAGGGTCTTGACCCATTTGCATAGCTTCATAGTAGATAGTTTGCATAACTTCTTGCTCTTCTACTTTTACATTCTCTGCTTGTGCTAAAGAATCAATAATGAATGTAGCTTTTACACTTTGTGCTGCATCATCACGGAAAGTTTCACGTAACTCTTTTAATTTTTCTTCACTCTCACGTAATTCTTTGATCTCATCTTCACTCATAGTTTGAGCTTTTTTGTTTAGTGCCATATCTATCTCTTGTTCAAGTACAAACTCTGGTAAATCAAATTTAATTTCAGCTACTAACGATTCTAAAAGTGCAGGTTTTAATTCATCATTGTAAAGTTTAGCTAACTCTTCATTTTCCATCTGCTCTTTAACTTTTTCTTTTAAAGTATCAACTGTAGCATCTTCAGTACCTAATAATTTTTTAGCTAATTCATCATCAACTTCAACTTCAGCTTTTACTTTAATACCATTTACTTTAACTTTAAACATAGCATCTTTACCAGCTAAGTTTTTAGCTTGGTACTCTTCAGGAAAAGTTACGTTAATCTCAACTTCTTCGTCTCTTTTAACACCGATTAGTTGGTCTTCAAAACCTGGGATAAACTGACCAGAACCTAAAAGAAGTTCAAAGTTTTCAGCCTTACCACCCTCAAAAGCTTCACCATCAACAAAACCTTCAAAGTCGATAACTGCTGTATCACCCTCTTTCATTTTACGATTTCTTTTGATATTTTCTAATGGAGCTTGTGATTCTGCAATCTCCTTTATACGAGCATCTACATCTTTATCTTTAACTTCTGGCTTTTTGAACTCTTTTGCTAAAGATTTATAATCACCTAGATCTATTTCAGGACGCATTGCAACTTTTACAACAACTTCTATCTTGTCCTCACTCTTATCAAATTTAGAGATTGTAGGTTCTCCAATAAGTGAACTGTTTGCAATTTCCATCTGCTCTAATCCAGTATTTAAAACTGCTCTTAAAGCTTCAGCTTCAGCATCTTGAACAAGTTTTTCACCATACTGTTGCTTAATAATCGCCATAGGGACTTTTCCCTTTCTAAAACCCTGAACATTTGCAGTTTTAGCTAGCTCTTTAGCAATCTTTTCTAAGTTAGCATCAACTACTTCTTTTAGTATTGTTGCTTCAATCTCAGCATTAGCGCCATCAATTTTATTTGATTTGATTTCCATCAATTTCCTTTTGTATAAATCTAATTTATAGTTTAATTTCAACTATTATTTTTGGCAATAATATCTAAAATTAAGTTAATTCTTGCATAAATTTTGTTTAAAATTTAATACAAGAAGCCATACAACAGCTATATCTATCATAACATCTGCAAAGTTAAACACTGCAAAATCAAAGCCACAATGCCAATACACCATATCAACAACACCACCATGGACAAAACGATCGTATATGTTTGAAAATGCTCCACCCAATAAAAATCCAGCAGGGATCGCATAACAAACTTTTTTAAGATAAAATATATACCCCATAATCCCAACAACCATTACAAGCTGTATATACTTTAACCATTCATCTAAAAAAGCAAACATAGAAAAAGCAACACCTTTGTTATAAACCAAAATTAGATCAATACATTCTGTGTAATATCTAAATCCATTTACAAAAAGCATTTTAATATTTTGATCGATTATAAATATTCCAACGAGGGTTAAAAAAACTATTCCCCCTAATTTAACTTGTGTCCTATCCATTTAATACATCTTTAAAAAACTTTACTAGTTTTTCCATCTCTATATTAAGTTCTTTATTGTTTTGACCTTCTAACAATATTCTTAACTTATTCTCAGTACCAGAATATCTAACTAAATGACGAATAGATTTCCCATCAAGTTCTTTTAGTAGTTTTTCAAGACCTTTTATCTCTTTTAGAGGTTTTTTATTTTTTACAATTATATTTTCAAGTATTTGAGGATATAGTTCAAATGGACGAAGGGCAGTTGAAGCTTTTTCTTTTTTATGTAGTAATAATGCAAGTGTCTGTAAAGCAGAAACTAAACCGTCACCTGTTTTAGCATAGTCATGCATAATCACATGTCCACTTTGTTCACCTCCAAAGTTTATACCATCTCTTTTCATAATTTCAAGTACGTTTTTATCGCCCACAGATGATCTATGAAGAGTTAAACCTAATTTTTTCAAATAATCATCGAGCCCTTGATTACTCATAACAGTAGCTACTATACCTTTTCCCTTTAGTAAGCCTCTTTCGTTAAGATATGAACCCAGAGCACCTAAAAGCTGATCTCCGTCTACTATTTCACCATTTTCATCAACTACTACTAGCCTATCTGCATCGCCATCTAAAGCTATACCTAAATCTGCTCTATACTTAACTACACTCTCTCTTAAATCTTTTGTATGTAAAGCTCCACAATCTTCATTTATATTAAAACCATTTGGTTCATTATGAAGTACTATTACTTCTGCTCCTAGCTCTTCTAAAACAGTTGGCCCAACTTTATATCCGGCACCATTAGCAGTGTCTAAAACTATACGCATACCATTTAATGTCAACTCACGCGGAAAAGAGTTTTTTATAGCTACTATATAGCGTCCTATTACATCATCTATTCTTTTAGCTTTACCAATCTCTTTAGCACGAACCTGTGCATCAATGATCATGTCTTCATTTAAGTATATTTCTTCTATTTCAGATTCCACTTCACTAGATAGTTTGTCACCTACTGAGTCAAAAAATTTTATTCCGTTATCTTCGTAAGAATTGTGAGATGCGCTTATCATTATTCCAGCATCACAACGCATATTTTCTGTAATATAAGCAATAGCAGGTGTAGGCATAGGACCTATCTCTATAACATCATATCCTATTGCAGTTAAACCACTCACGATAGCGTTTTCAATCATATAACCACTACGCCTTGTATCTTTCCCAACTAATATTTTATTTGTAAGTGAGTGTTTTTTAAAGTATATTCCGGCTGCCATAGCTACCCTCATAGCCAACTGTGCACTCAAATATGTACCAGCTTCACCTCTAACACCATCTGTTCCAAATAATTTCATAATAATATTTTCCATTTTTCAAAGTTTGCGTATTTTAGCACAATTAAGCACAATAATATAATATTTTGCAGTAAGACTTTGCTTTAACTTAATTTTAATTATATTTAAGCTAAAATTGCGCACTAAAATTATCTGGGCAATATAAATTGACCAAAAACAAGGACTCATTAAATGGCAAATCATAAGTCATCGATTAAGAGAATTCGCCAAACGATCGTTAAAGCAGAACGTAATCGTTTCTATAGAACTCGTCTTAAGAACATAGTAAAAACTGTAAACACTGCAATCGAAGCAGGTAACAAAGAGGAAGCTACTGAAGCATTCAAAGTAGCAAACAAACAAATTCATAAATTTGTTAGCAGAGGCGTTCTTAAAAAAGAAACAGCTTCAAGAAAAGTTAGTCGTCTTAACAAAGCTGTTAACGCTATATAATTACAAACAATCAAAGCCTTACGCTTTGGTTTTTTGATCGGGGATAATGTCCCCACAACCCCCTAAAGAAAGTAATTCAAATGTTATCTGATAAACTTACTCCCTTCATAACTAGATACAATGAACTTAGCGACCTACTAAGCTCACCAGAGATCACTTCTGACATTAAAAAAATGACAGAGCTATCAAAAGAGCAGTCTTCACTTTTACCAATTGTAGAAAAAGCAAAAGAGTACAAGTCTGTTATAGAAGAGATTGCTGAAGCAAAAGAGATGCTAAGTGATCCAGAAATGAGTGACATGGCAAAAGAAGAATTAAAAGAGCTTGAGCCTCAACTACCAGAACTTGAAGAAGAGATAAAACTTCTTTTACTTCCAAAGGATCCAAATGATGATAGGAATATTATTGTTGAGCTTCGCGCTGGAACTGGTGGAGATGAAGCTGCACTTTTTGTAGGTGATCTATTTGAAGCTTACACTCGTTATGCTGATGTAAGAGGGTGGAAAATAGAACTTATATCTACATCTCCTTCAGAAGCTGGTGGTTTTAAAGAGGTTACTGCACTTATTAAAGGTGAACAAGTATACAGCAGACTAAAATACGAAGGTGGTACACACCGTGTTCAACGTGTACCGGCAACAGAATCTCAAGGACGTGTTCATACATCTGCGATCACTGTAGCTGTTATGCCAGAGGTTGACGATGTTGAAGTACAGATCAATGAAAACGATCTAAAAATAGATGTTATGCGTTCATCTGGTTGTGGTGGTCAATCTGTAAATACAACAGATTCAGCTGTTCGTATAACTCACTTACCTACTGGTATAGTTGTGACAAATCAAGATCAGAAATCTCAACATAAAAACAAAGACAAAGCTATGAAAGTTCTAAAATCTAGACTTTATGAGCTTGAAATGCAGGCACAGCAATCTGAAAATGCAGCTGAACGTGCAGCTCAAGTTGGTACTGGAGATAGAAGTGGTAGAATTAGAACTTATAACTACCCGCAAAACCGTATAAGTGATCACAGGATTAACTTAACTCTTTATAGATTAAATGAGATTATGGGTGGTGGTCTTTTTGATGAGATCATAGACCCGTTGATCGCAGATACACAAACTAAAATTGTAGAAGCAGCTGGACTTTAATCTGTCCAGTCTGTGTTAAAAGTATTTTTTACCTTACCTTTAAAAGTTATTGTCTCACCATTAAAGCCTAAATACAAAGTTTCACCGCTAGTTGGATAAACTTCTATACTATCACTAACTTTTCCCTCTTTAAAAGCCCTATAAAAACAAGCAGCCATACCAGTTCCACATGCAAGTGTCTCATCTTCAACACCACGTTCATATGTACGAACCTTTAAGTTACCATTTACAACAGCGCATATATTTACATTTGCATTATACTTTTGGCGAAGTTCCCTTGCTTCATCTATATCAAACTCTTCAATATTATCCGTAAAACTAACAATATGCGGAACACCCGTATTTATAAGCCAACACGATTTATCGTTATATTTTATATCAGAGTCTAAAATTACAGGTGGAGTTAACTCACTCATAACCATTCCCACTTTTTCGTCAGAACTCTCAATACTTGCTCTTATAACACCTGCTCCTGTTAAAAAAGTCATGTTTTTATCAGCTAAACCGTGATTGTAAGCATAGTGTGCAGTTGCACGGGATGCATTACCACACATATCTGCATGGCTTCCGTCTGAGTTATAAAATTGCCATTCAAAGTCATACTTATCATTTGACAAAAGCACTACCAATCCATCTGCACCTATACCCTCTTGGCGATTACATAACGTTTTTGCAAGTTCTGTTCTGTCAATCTTATTATCTGAGTGAAAAATTACAAAGTCGTTTCCACTTCCACTGTATTTTGAGACTTTCATAGGTATTTATCCTTTATCTTTTTAACAAAAGATTCAACTTCATCTTGTAAGTGTTTAAGATCTTTTGAGTTATCTATAACATATGTTGCCCGTGATTTTTTTTCATCAATAGGCATTTGAGATTCTATTCTTCTCTTACTTTCCTCTTGTGAATAGCCATTGCGCTTCATAAATCTATCTAATTGTATATTAGGAGGGGTATAGACAACTACTGAATCTTTTATGTCATAAGAGCTGTTTTCAAAAAAAAGCGGTATATCTATAAGGTAAGGAAAATTAAGTTTATCTTGTTTCTCACTTTGCTTTACGATCTCTTCTTTTATTTTTGGGTGAAGGTAGTCCTCTAAAGTTTTTTTAGATGCTGGATCAGAAAAAATCAAAGTACCAAGTTTCGCTCTGTCAACTTTACCTGCATTTGTATAATCTTTACCAAAAGTTTCATCAACCCAGCCACTATGTTCATCTAAAATTTGATGAGAAATCTTATCTGCATCTATTACACGCATCCCATTTAGTGCTAAAAGTGAAGCTACAGTACTTTTACCTGTAGCAATTCCACCAGTTAGTGCGATCGCGTACTTAAATGCCATTAGTTTTTAAGTACACCTAAGTATGCTTTTCTTATATTGTTACCCATAGCAAAAGCTGCAGGGTGAATATCACAGTTATAGTGATCAAGATTATCTAACATGTCTGCTCTTTGTAATATTAGATCTGCTGTAGGATGATATGATTTAGATGATAAAAGAAGAGTTGAACCATCTCCAACATTATATGGCATAATAATTTTAAAATAATTACTCAAAGAGCTGATTACAGACTTGTTTTCATCTACTTTATCAAGTTCTGGATGTTTAGTAACTAAAAGTCCATCCTCTTTAAGAACACGGTTTACCTGAGATAAAAACAACTCATCTAGTTCAGTATCTGAGATCACAACATCATAACTATTTTGTATTTTACTTATTTCATCAAGTGAACACTTTATACTTTGTGAACTAATACCAGAGTGTTTTTCAACCTCTTTTTCTAAACTTTGAGCTTCATCACTAATAATTAAAATATTTTTTGGATCTTTATGTGTACATAATGGCACATGTACAATCATTTCGTTGTAAATAAATTTTTTCATTCAATATTTCCTTTTCAATTAGTGCGATTTTAACCTCTTTTGGATTAATATTTCTTAATAATTTGATATAATTGCATTATATTTAAAAATCGTAAAGGTATGTTATGGATTATAATAAAATCAGAAGATTTTGTAGAGTTTTTCGCATTATTATAGGGTTATTACTAATTGCTACAGGTGTTATTCAATTGGGTGCATTTGATGGTGCAGGATGGTTCTTTTTAGGATTTATACCTTTAATAGCTGGTTTAACAAACTTTTGCCCACTTTGCATTTTTTCAAAAAAATGTGATACACCTAAGTAATGGTGAGATTATGAGTCAAATTTCTTATAAAGATGCTGGTGTAGATATAGATGCTGGAAATAGTTTTGTTGAAAATATTAAGCCGCTAGTAAAATCAACTAGCATACCTGGAGTAATGGGTGGGATAGGTTCTTTTGCAGGAGCTTTCGAACTTCCAAGTGGATACAAAGAACCTGTAATGCTAGCTGCTACTGATGGAGTTGGTACAAAATTAAAGCTAGCTATTGAGAGTGGCAATCACAAAACAGTAGGAATTGACCTAGTAGCTATGTGTGTTAATGATCTAATATGTAACTTTGGTACACCTAGTTTTTT
>Ga0193951_1000712_pt1 | contig 14913 bp, 13 predicted proteins | sample BB_2_MG_FD_140370 | JGI IMG/M metagenome (GOLD analysis project Ga0193951, IMG submission 140370) | Microbial mat bacterial communities from the Broadkill River, Lewes, Delaware, United States - BB_2_MG | ecosystem: Environmental > Aquatic > Freshwater > River > Microbial mats | place: USA... | reverse complement strand
ATCTCTTTTAGTGTTTTTTCATACTCTTTTTTCTCTTGTAAAATCAAAAGGTTTATTTTGTCTCTTTTTACAGCAACAAAATTTCCTTCCCTTTGGTTTATTGAGATTTTACTAAGTAAATAATTGATTTGCTTGTCGTATTCCCTTTCATCTATAGTTAACTTTAAATATTTTTCTTCATTGATATTCTCAACAACTTTTAAAGCAACTAGCATTTGCTCATCTAAGTGTTCATCTAAAGTTTTATTTATATCTTTTTGTTGAGAAAATAGAAAAACAGGAAGTATTAAAATAATTAAAAGTTTAAAAAAAGTAATTTTAATTTGCATAAGGTACCTTTGAAATAGCTATTTTAGAGGGATTATAGTAAAAATATACTTACTTCCAAGATAGGATAAGATATTTTTAATGACAAAATATGTAGAATACGTTTCTTAAAACTAACGCGTCTGTGGCTCAACTGGATAGAGCTCCCGGTTTCGGCCCGGGTGGTTGTGGGTTCGAATCCTACCAGGCGTGCCATTTTAAAGCTTATTTTATCTTTTTCTCTCCATTTTTTTAATATTTAATATTATTATTTTAAGTTAATGTTTCATATACTAAAGCTTAGTTAAAATTTAACTAAAATAATAGGGAATATATGAACAACAAACTTTTTTTGGAAAATCAATACGAAATATTATATAAAGATAGCAACAAGGTTTTAGAGTTTATTGCTTTAGAATACAACATAGATACTATCCTTAACAAAATTGCTAAAATAGTAGAAGAAAGATTTCCTAAAAATAAGTGTTCAATCTTAACTTACAAAAAAGAAACAAATCAGCTTTTTACCGCATGTGCTCCAAGTCTTCCAAGGTTTTATAATGATGCGGTAAATGGAATAAAAGCTGGAGATAAAGTAGGTTCATGTGGAACGGCTGTTTACAAAAAAGAAAGAGTAATTGTAAAAGATATTGATACCCATGAAAATTGGAAAAATTTTCTTGAACTAACAAAAAAAGCAAATCTTCATTCATGCTGGTCTGAACCAATTATCTCAAAAAATGATGAAATTTTAGGCTCTTTTGCATTATATAGCCATGAAATAAAAGAACCAACTTCTTTTGAACTTAAACAGATAAATAATTTTGCTTATTTAATTGCTATTGCAATGACTAAAGACTCAAATAACAAAGAATTGATAAAGAAAGAGCTAATACGAAAAGAGTTAGAGATCTCCTTAAAAGAAAAAAATGAAGAGCTTAATATCTTTAAACAAGTGATAGAAAATATTAATTCAGGGGTAGTTATTTCTTCTTCTGATAAAGAGCAAAGTATTATATATGTAAATAAAGCATTTGAAGAAAAAACAGGATATTCAAAAGAAGAAGTCTTAGGCTCAAATTGTAGAATACTTCAATCAAAAGATAGGGATCAAAAGGGTGTACAACTTGTAAAAGAGGCACTTTCTAAAAATGAGTCTTGTCAGGTGGAACTAAAAAACTATAAAAAAAATGGAGAATTATTTTATAACCTATTAAATCTCTCTCCTATTTTTACTCCAGAGGGAGAAGTTAAATATTATGTAGGTGTCCAAAATGATATTACTGAATTAAAACATCACGAAAGAATGATTTTAGAACAATCGAAAATGTCAGCAATGGGTGAAATGATTGGAAATATTGCACATCAATGGAGACAGCCTTTAAGTATTATCACAACTGCAGCAAGTGGTATTATTCTACAAAAAGAGCATAATTTACTTACAGATGAAATGCTTGAAGAGTATTTAGAGAATATTGGAATTAATGCACAATATTTATCTAAAACAATAGATACTTTTAGAAATTTTATTCAGGAAAAGAAAGTTTTAGAAAGAGTTATATTGCAAGATAGAATCGATAAGTCATTACAAATTACAAGTTCTTCTTTGAAAAATAATTATATTAAAATAATAAACAATGTTGACTACTCAAGTCCTATTAAAATAACTTTAGTAGCAGGGGAACTTATTCAAGTTATTATTAATATATTAAATAATGCAAAAGATATATTATCAGAAAGAGATATAGAAAATAGATGGATAAAAGTAGATTTAGAACAAAAAGATAATAAAGCTATGATTACGATTGAAGACAACGCCGGTGGTATTCCTGAAGAGATTATAGGTAAAATATTCACAGCATATTTTACAACAAAGCATAAATCACAAGGAACAGGGCTTGGTCTGTTTATAAGTCATAAGATTGTCTCTGATAGTTTAAACGGTAGAATATATGTTAAAAACACTCAAAATGGAGCAAAGTTTTATATTGAGTTACCTTTAGATGAATAAAAAATTAGTCTAAAACTTAATTGTTAGGTAAAATTATTTTAAAGTTTGCTCCTGCATATTCTTCACCTTCATAAGTATAAACTTCATTTGATACTTTAATCTCTCCATTCATACCTTGTATAATTTGACTGCTCATGTAAAGACCAATTCCTGTACCTTCTTTTTCACTTTTTGTTGTAAAATAAGCATCAAAAATATTATCAATGATATTCTCAGGAATTCCTCCTGCATTGTCTTTTATTTCAATTATTGCAGAGTTTTCTTCTTTATATATATGTATAAATAAAAATCTTTTTTTGTCACTACTTAAATTAACTAGTTCATCTTTTGCATTTTTTATGATATTCATAAACACTTGTAAAAGCTCATTTTTGTAGCCATATACTTCAATGTCATTTATATCTTTTATAATCTTAATATTATTATTTCTAAATTGTGAACTGATTAGTTTGTAAGTGCTATTTAATGCCTCTTCCAAGTTAAAGTAGAGTTTTTCTTTATCTGGTCTAAAAAAGTCTCTAAAATCATCAATAGTTTCAGACAAATGTGCCACTGAGTTTTCAATATTTAGTATTGATTCATCAATCTCTTCTTTAGTATTAAAGTTTTTATTTTCTTGATTTATTTTAAGTAAAGTATTTGACATAGAAATTAAACTAAGAGGCTGCTTCCATTGATGTGCAATATTTCCAATCATCTCTCCCATGGTAGCCATTTTTGATTGTTGAATTAAAAGCTTTTCTTTTTCTATTGTTTTTTCCATTTCTTCAATAACTTGGTTTTTATAGTTATTGAAGATATTATCAACTACTTTAGACACATAAAAAGATACTATTATTATCAAAGTAGTCATTAAAAAACTGAATATTAATATTTTATTAATAATATTTTTATTGGATTTTTCAAGGGCTTGTTTTTTCTTTTCTATTTTTCTATATAAATCTTCTAAGTAGAATCCTGTTCCCAAAACCCATTGATATTCATCAAAAAGTTTTACAAAAGAGATTTTGTCATTTGTTACGTTTTCTTCATTTAAAACAATTGTCCCTTTGTATCTTACAAATCCCTCTTTATTTTTAAGAGTAAAGTTTAAAATATCTTTTAACACATATTGACCACTTTTGTTTTTTGTATTAATTCTATTTGTACCTATTAACTCTTTTTTAGGATTCACTAAGCATAACCCTTCTGAATCATAAATAAAAAGATGCTCGGGACTTTTTAACTCAAAGCTATTTATTTTTTTTAAGACTCTATTTTTAATCTCTTCTTCAAAATCTTTCATATAAATACCTGTTCCAATAAACAAATCATATTGTTCAAACTTTTTAAAAAAGCCTAATTTTTTGTACTCTTTAGTTCTTTCTTTTGGTTTTTTCCAAAACCATTCATAAAATGTGGAATCTTTCTTTTTTAGAATTTTATTCATTTCTTGAAGAAGATAAGTTCCTTTTGCATCTTGATAGTTCCATAGATTTTTCCCTTCAAGTGAAGGAAATTCAGCATTTAATATATTTGTTCCATCTAAGGTATAAATAAACATATATCCTAAGTTATTATTAAATCTAATTCCTCTTATTGCCTCTTTTATATCTTTGAGTGCATTTTCTTTTGAATAAGAAGGTTTTTTTAGATGATTTTTATATATAGCAGTAGCTATTGCATGGGCTTGATTTACTTGTTCTTTAATTCTATTTTTTAAATCTTTCTCTTTTGTTTCTTTTTCAAGCTCTATTAACTTATGAAACTTTACAACTAAGTTTTGGGACATCTCTTTTTTATGTTGCATATAGTTGTTTTCAATTAATGTTATTTCTGATTTAAGTTCTTTATTTTCTTTATCAATAAATATAAAAGTAGTAAAGGTTGATAATATGATAACTAATGTAATCGCACCATATTTAATTAGTTTGATAAGATTTTTTTCTTTATAGAGTAAATTTATCATAATTGACCTAACTTTTGATTTGTATCAACATTATATAATAAACATAATAAATATCAATAACTTTAGTAGTCATAATACTAATATTAAACCTTAACTAAAATTTTATAGATGTCTCATAAATGTCTCAATTGAATTAAAAATATGATATAATTTAAGTAAATAAAGTAAAATAAGAAAGAATAAATATTGATTGATAAAAATGAAAATAGAATTCTAACTATAATTAAATACTCCCCTACAATTGTTATTATCATAACCACAATTTTTGTTGCATATTTTATTAATAATGAACATAAGAAAAATATAGAACAAGAAAAAAAAAGAATAGAAAAAGAGTTTGTTACTGAAGAAAGAAAAAAAGCTGAATCAACTACTGCTAAAGCATATTTATATCTATTGAAAAAAGATAAAAAGAAAAAAGAAAAACTAAAAGAAAAATTGAAAAATAATATATACAATGCTCATAATATAGCCATGTCAATTTATAAAAGTAATAAACAGACAAAATCAAAAGAAGAAATTATTAAACTTATCAAAGATACATTAAGAGAAATCCGTTTCTTAAATGGAAGAGGTTATTTCTTTATTTATACTTTAGATGGGGTAAATATATTAAATTCAGCATTTCCTTCACTTGAAGGAAAAAATTTATGGAACTATCAAGATGCAAAAGGAACTTATATTAGTCATGAGATTAGCAAATCATTAAAAAACCAAAATGAAGTGTTCTTTGACTGGTACTGGAATAAGCCAAATGAAACTAACAAAGACTATCTAAAAGTAGGTTTTTTTAAGAAGTTTGAACCTTATGATTTATTTATAGGTACAGGTGAATATATAGATGCCTTTACTGAAGAGTTAAAAAAAGAGACTCTTGAGTTATTTAAGGATATTGATTATAAAGATGATGACTATCTATTTATTCTAAGTAAAGATGGAGTTGTTCTAAATACTAAACAAAAAGAGTTAATAGGACTAAATATTAATACTAATCCTATACTTAAGCCTTTTTCAAAAAATGTTAGTGCATTTATTGATTCTAATGCGTTAAGTGCATTCAAAGAACACAAGATATACAAAACATTAGATGATTTAGAACCAGAAAATAAGGTTTCATTTATAATGAAATTTGAAAAATGGGATTGGATTATTGGTTCAGGATTTAATATAGATAATGTTAATAGCATAATTGAAAAAAGACAAGATAGTCTAGAAAAAAAATACAATCGATATTTGACAAACCTAGTCACTGTTAGTTGTCTTATTTTAATTGTCCTACTTTTAATCTCGTATTTAATGTCAAAATACTTAGAAAAAATATTTACTAATTATAAGTCAACACTAAAAGAGCAGAATCAAAATTTATTAAAAGCTCAAAAAATTGCAAAAATGGGAAACTGGAAGTATAATCCAGAAAATATGCAATTTTATCTTTGTGATGAAGCATACAGAATATTTGGGATAAAAGAGAATCCAAAAGGAATAAGTTTTTCATATATACAGAAGCTTATTTTTACTGATGATATAGAGTTATTTAAACTATCAATAAATAAAACAGTTTCAGATAAAGCAGAACACAATTGCACATATAGAATTAAACGAAAAATTGATGATGGATTTAGGTGGATAGATTGCAAGGGTGAATTTGATAAGAAAAGAAATGTTGTAGTAGGTACTATTCAAGATATAACGGAGCGAAAAAATATAGAAGCTCAAAAGGAAGAACAAGAAAAAATCCTTTATCAACAATCTAAGATGGCTGCAATGGGTGAAATGCTTGGAAATATTGCACATCAGTGGAGACAACCTTTATCTTCTATCTCAACAGCTTCTACTGGTGTAAAGCTTCAAAAAGAAATGGATATTTTAAAAGATGAAGATTTGATTTATTCTATGGATAATATAAATAAATCAGCTCAATATTTGTCTCAAACTATTGAAGACTTTAGAAATTTCTTTAATCCTAAAAATAATAAGCACAAAGAATCCAATTTAGTAGATATTGTTGAAAAAACTCTATTTTTGATTAATTCTCAATTTAAAGCAAAAGATATAACAATAATAAAAAATATTGATGATATATCTATTAGTATTTTAGAAAATGAGTTTATTCAAGTATTAATAAATATATTAAATAACTCAAGAGATGCTCTTCTAGAAGTAGAGGATAGTGAAGAAAAATTAATTTTTATTGAGTCTAGAAAAGAAGATGAGTTTATAATATTAGATATCTATGATAATGGTAATGGAATAGATGAAACAATTATAAATAGAGTTTTTGAACCCTATTTTTCAACTAAATATAAAAAGCAAGGAACGGGTATAGGATTGTACATGTCCCAAGAAATTATTATAAAATTACTAAATGGAAATATATTAGTATCAAATAAAAGCTATAAATACAATAATAAATGGTATAAAGGTGCATGCTTTGAAATTAAACTACATATTGTTTAAAATTTCAAGTAATTTTAAGAGTTATTTAGTGTTTATTTAATACAATAGTAATAGAAAAAGTAAAGGAAGGAAACAGATGTTCGGTGGAGTTTCAAATAAAGATTTAGAAAATATAGATAATTACTTTATGCAATTTATAGAATTCATTTCATACAACAAAAGTGAGTTTGATTACAAAGAGTCAACTGGAAATAAAAAAGTTGATGAAATGTTTAAAAAATGGAATCAAAAAATAGTTGAAGTTGATAAAAGAAATAAAGATGACATGAGAGTTATTGGAGAGATTGTTCTTACTACTGATAAAGTAGAAAAGGGTATGTTCAAATGTAGAATTAGCTCTTCAAGTTCAAACCCAACAGTTGCTACTTTGAAAAATACTTTAAATAAAATGCTTAATAGTTTAGATGATGCAACTACAAGAGTATTAAGAGTAATGACAAGTTATACAAATAACGACTATACTGACCAAGTAAAAGTAATTGAGCAGTATACTGATGAGATGAAAGAATTGATGCAAAGCGTAAACACACTAGGACAAGCCCTAGGAGATAACGCAAGATCAAACCTGAATAATGGAGAGACACTAGAACATAATTCAACGACAATGACAGCATCAATGAATAACCTAGCAGCAAAAGCAAATGAACAAGCAGCAAGCCTAGAAGAGACAGCAGCAGCATTAGAAGAAATAACAAGTATAACAAGAAATAATGCAGAAAATGCTACAAAAATGGCAACACTAGGACAAACAGTAAAAAGCTCAGTAACAACAGGTGAAAACCTAGCAAGTAAAACAGCAAACTCAATGGATGAAATTAATGAAAAAGTAAGCTCAATAAATGAAGCAATTACAGTAATTGATCAAATAGCCTTCCAAACAAATATTCTTTCTCTAAACGCAGCAGTAGAAGCAGCAACAGCAGGAGAAGCCGGGAAAGGGTTTGCAGTAGTAGCAGCAGAAGTAAGAAACCTAGCAAGTAGAAGTGCAGAAGCAGCAAAAGAGATAAAAGACCTAGTAGAAGATGCAAACCAAAAAGCAAATGGTGGTAAAAAAATATCTGATGAAATGATAGAAGGATATAAAGAACTAAATACACATATCTCAGAAACAATAAATATAATAGAAGATGTGTCAAAAGCAAGTAAAGAACAAATGACAGGAATAGAACAAATAAATGATGCAGTAACAATGCTAGATAGAGTAACACAAGAAAATGCAAGTGAAGCGAATCAAGTAAAAACAATAGCAGATGATGTGTCAACAATGGCAAATGAACTAGTAAGTGATGCAAAAAGTAAAAAGTTTAACTAAAGGAAAAAAGAGATGGCAGCAGGACAAGAGACAGTATTAGATGAATACGCATTTCTAGTTAGTGAAACAGATGCAAAAGGGATAATAAAATTTGCAAATGATGATTTTTGTAAAATAGCAGAATACTCGTTAGAAGAATTAGTAGGAAATCCACATAATATGGTAAGACACCCAGATATGCCAAGAAAGGCATTTAAGTCATTGTGGGAAACAGTGCAAAAAGGTGAGATATGGACAGGATATGTAAAGAATGCTACAAAAACAGGAGGTTACTACTGGGTATTTGCAACAGTATATCCCTTTGAGAGTTGTGATGGATCTAAGGGATACTTGTCTTGTAGAAGAAAACCATCAATAGAGGAAATTAACCAAGCTGAGAACCTTTATTCTCAGTGGAACAAAGAAGAAGGAAGGTAAAATGGAAAATAATATGTCAAATAACAATGAAGAAATAGTAAATAACGCTAATACAAGTGAATACATGACTTTTGTATTAGGTAAGATGAAGTATGCAATTGAACTACCAAAGATAAGAGAAATTTTAACTTATCCTGAATTAATTACTGTATTACCAAATACAAAAGATTGGGTAAAGGGATTAATTAATTTAAGAGGTGAAGTTGTTCCTATTTTAGATATTAGAATTAAATTTAAAACTGGTGCACCAATTTATAATGAAAGTACGGCTGTAATTGCAGTAATTACTGAAGACAAAAGAATGATTGGATTAGTTGTAGATAAAGTTGATGATGTACAAAGAATTGATATTTCATCTTTAGCACCTGTATCTGATATGGGTTCTGCAATTCCTTCAAAATATTTAAAAGGTTATGTTAGATTAGAAAATAATCAAATGTTAGTAATTATGGATGTTGAGTCAGTTGTACAAAAAGAAGAATTAGTTTAAGTAGGAAAATATGGAAGAAAAAATTGAACGATTAAGGTCTATGAAACTTCTTTTTGTAGAAGATGAAGAAGATTTAATAGAAATAATTTCTGATACCTTAACTAAGCTTAATGCCAATTACCTTACGGCTAAAAATGGTCAAGAAGCTTTAAAAATCATTGATGAGAATTCAGATATATCAATGATTATTACTGATATTAATATGCCAGTTATGAATGGTTTAGAAATGATTGAAGAATTAAAAAGAAAAGAGTTTAATCTTCCAATAATCGTAATGTCTGCACATACAGAATTAGAATATATAAACAAAGCAAAAGAGTTAGGGGTTGATGATTATTTATTAAAACCATTTGATTTCATAAAATTTATAAATTTAATAGTTGAACTGGACAGAAATAAATAATGTCGAATATAGATAAAAAACTTTTAAAAAGATTAAGTGTCTTATATGTTGAAGATGATAGTAGTGTAAGAAATGAACTTGTATCTTTATTGTCAAATTTTTTTAAAAATGTATTCTCAGCAGTTGATGGTAAAGAAGGCTTAGAAGTATATAATGAAAAAAAAGAGAGTATAGACGTAATTATTGCAGATATAAATATGCCAAATTTAAGTGGTATTGAAATGGTAAAAAAAATCAGAGAAACAAATAAAGATATCTCTGTGATTTTTGCAACAGCATACTCTGATAATGACTTTTTAAATGAAGCAATAAAATTAAAAGTTTTTGAATATATCATTAAGCCAATTGATATAAGAAAACTAATGGCTATTTTGAATGAATTAGCAACAACAAAATACCAAGAGTTTTTAATAGAACAACAAACAAAAGAGCTAAAAAAATATAAAGATATTATATACAACAATAATATTGTTATAAGAACAGATAAAGAGTTTAAAATAAAGTATGTAAACGACTTGTTTTGTGAAATAACAGGTTTTGATAGTGAAGAGCTTCTTGGGAAAGATATAGATGTTATTAGGCATCCTGAAACTGATAAAAAGATATATGAAAAAATAAAAAGAACAGTTCCTAGTAATCAACAATTTGATGAGAGAATTAAAAATAGGAAAAAAGATAATAGTTATTATATTTCAAGTACTTCTGTAATAGCAGTATTAAATGATACAGGAGATTTTATTGGTTCATTAATGATTCAAAAAGATGAAACTCAAGAAGCAATAAAAAGAAGAGAAGTTCAAACTCACTTGATAAAAGATAAGGGTGAAATCTTTATTAAAGGTAAAGAGAATAATGCCGAACTTCAATATGAAATTAATAGATTAAAATATGAGATAGAATCTTCACAAAAAGAGTTAAATAAAGCAAAAGCTGACAAAGATAAATATATATACTCATTAGAAAAATATGGTGTAGAAAATAAAAAGTTAAAATTACAACTAAAACAGTTTCATAAAGAGACAAATACCATTGAAGAAAAACATCATCTTGTAAAGAAAATTAATAAAGAAAGTGCAGATTTAAAAGTTGAAAATAGAATGCTTTTAAGAAAAATTGACACTATTGAAGAAGAGCATGAAAAACAATGTAAACAAATAAAAGTAAACTTTGAAGTAGAAATAGATGACTTAGAAAAAGAGTTAAATACTTTAAAAGAAAAACTTTCTAATATAGATGATGCAGAATCTGTTTCACAAAAATTATCTTATTGGAAAGAAAAAGCAAAAGCTGAAGCAAAAAAAGTAGAAAAATTAGAAAAAGAGCTTTTAAAAATTGCTGATAAAGATGTGTTAGTTAGAATATTTGGAAGCTCTTAGGCCTCCAAACTTTTATTGTTTAATCTCTACTGAGATAATTTTTTGTTCACTTAATGGTTTATTTCCTTGATTTCTTCCTGATGTAGGAACATTTTCAAGTTTTCTAACAATATCCATACCACTTGTAACATATCCAAAAATAGTATGTCTTCCATTTAACCAATAAGTAGGAACAGTTGTTATAAAAAACTGACTTCCGTTTGTATTTGGTCCAGCATTTGCCATAGCCAAAATTCCAGATTTGTCAAATAGGGCTTTAGGTGAAAATTCATCTTCAAAAGATTTTCCCCATATCGATTCTCCACCTCTACCTGTTCCTGTTGGGTCTCCACCTTGAATCATAAAACTTTTAATAATTCTATGAAAAATTGTTCCATTGTAGTATCCATCTTTTGAATGTTTAATAAAGTTTTCAACAGCTTTAGGAGCTAAATCAGGTCTTAATTCAAATTCAATGTCACCTTGAGTGGTCTTGATTATTGCAGTGGGGTTTGATGCTTGTAAAAACACAGCAAGTGAAAATAAAAAAAGAAAAATCTTTTTCATTTGGCTTATCCTTTGTAATATTATTTAAGTGCACAAGTATATTCTTAGAAGATTTAAAAGATTATTAAAACTTATACTTTAGATGACTTTAATAAATATTTGTTAAAATTCTTCTAAATTAAATTAGATGATAGACAAAGCAAATATAAAAGCAATTTATCTAAGGAAAAAGTAGATAAAATAGCTAATAAAGGTATTCTGGATAATAATCCAAATTTAGCTCTATAGTAAAGGGAAAAGATAAAATGACATTTGAAATGCTGTATAGTAAAATACATAGGGCAACTGTTACAGATGCAAATCTTAATTATGTTGGCTCAATTACAATTGATGAAGATTTAATGAAGGCATCAAAGCTTAGAGTTGGTCAAAAAGTAGAAATTGTAAATGTAAATAATGGTGAAAGATTTGCCACTTATGTTATTAAAGGAAAAGCTGGAAGTAAAGATATGTGTCTTAATGGAGCAGCAGCTAGAAAAGTAGAAATTGGTGATAAAATTATTGTAATCTCTTATGCTTCTTATTCAGAAGAAGAGTTAGAAAATTATAAACCAACAGTAGTAATTGTTGATGAAAAAAACAATATTGATATTGTAACAAATGAATTAGTAGGAAGTGATCATGTTTGATGGTATAGATTTAAGCAAAATTAACTTAAACGAGGTTATGGGTCAAGTTCAAGAAATGGCTGATAAAGCTAAAGAAGAAAATTCAAATAAAGTATTCACAGCAAAAGCTGGTGGAGGAATGGTTGAAATTTCTATTAATGGAAATTCAGAAGTTATTGACTTGCAACTTGATGATTCTTTACTTGATGATAAAGATTCATTACAAATTCTTTTAATTTCTTGTATGAATGATGTAATTAAACAAAGTGATGAATACAAAAAATCTATGGCTATGAATATGATGGGTGGATTTGGTTCTTTTGGACAAAAATCTTAAAATGCAAAAACTATTAGATACTTTTGAAAAACACCTTTTAAATAATTTACCAAAATCAAAAACATTTCACCCTCATTTTGAAGAAGCTTTAGCTAATATGCTACAAGCTGGTGGTAAAAGATTTAGACCAATGTTACTTCTTAGTGTTGTAAATTCAAATAAATCACTTTTACTTAAAAATTCACTTGATGTAGCATTAGGTGTTGAAATGTTACATACTTATTCATTAGTTCATGATGATTTACCATCAATGGATGATGCTGACCTTAGGCGTGGTTTTGAAACTCTACATAAAAAGTATGATGAAGTAACTGCAATATTAGTTGGTGATGCTTTAAATACTGAAAGCTTTAAACTAATATCAAATGCTGCATTACACAATGATGTTAAAATTGAACTAATCAAAACATTAAGTAGTGATGGTGGAATTGATGGAATGATTATTGGTCAAGCAATTGATTGCTATTTTGAAAATAAAAAGTTAGAGTTAGAGCAGTTAGAGTTTTTACATATTCATAAAACTGCAAAACTAATAGCTGCTTCTTTAAAGATGGGAGCAATAATTGCTGAATATGATTTACAAACTCAAGAAAAACTTTATAATTTTGGAATTGATTTAGGTTTGCTATTTCAAATACAAGACGATATTATTGATGAAACACAAACAGAAGAAGAAGCAGGTAAGACTACATCAAATGATGAAGGTAAAAACTCTTTTGTAAATCTTCTTGGTTTAGCAGGTGCAAAAGAGTCTGCTAATAAATTAGCTAAAAAATGTGAATATACACTAGAGTCATTTGATGATACTCTAGAAGAAAATTTAAAAAAACTACTAACAAAGTACCTTTTTAGGCATAATTGATAAAACTTTAGTCAATTATACTCACATCTCTTGACAAATCATTAAAAATTTTATAAAATTTGGCACTCTAAAAATTTGAGTGCTAAATTTTATAAATTAAAAAAATCTATAGGAGAATTAAATGAATTTTAAACCATTAGGAAAAAGGGTTCTTGCTCAAAGAACTGAAGTTGAAGAAAAAACTGCGAGCGGAATTATTCTAGTTGATTCTGCAAAAGAGAAACCAAATACTGCAAAAGTTGTTGCCGTAGGTTCTGAAGTTTCAGAACTAAAAGAAGGTGATATTATTGTATTTGAACAATTTAGAGGAACTGAGCTTTCTTTAGAAGGTGATGATTATTTAGTATTAGATATTGAAAATATTATAGGAGTTATGTAAGATGGCAAAAGAAATTACATTTAGTGATACTGCAAGAAATAGATTATTTACAGGTGTTGAGAAGTTAGCAGATGCTGTTAAAGTTACAATGGGACCAAGAGGTAGAAATGTACTTTTACAAAAATCTTTTGGAGCTCCTGCTATTACAAAAGATGGTGTTTCTGTTGCAAGAGAGATTGAACTTGAAGATACATTAGAGAACATGGGAGCACAACTTGTAAAAGAAGTTGCTTCAAAAACAGCTGATGAGGCTGGTGATGGAACTACTACTGCAACTGTATTAGCACAATCAGTATTCAAAGAAGGTCTTAGAAATGTAACTGCTGGAGCAAACCCTATTACTTTAAAAAGAGGTATGGACAAAGCTTGCGAAGCAATTTTATCAAACTTAAAAACTTCATCAAAAGTAGTTGCAAACAAAACAGAGATTGAGCAAGTAGCTACTATTTCTGCAAATTCTGACAAAGCTATTGGTTCTATGATTGCAGAAGCAATGGACAAAGTTGGAAAAGATGGTGTTATTACTGTTGAAGAAGCAAAAGGTATTTCTGATGAACTAGATGTTGTTGAAGGTATGCAGTTTGATAGAGGTTATCTTTCACCATACTTTGTAACAAACTCTGAAAAAATGATTACTGAAATGGAAAATCCATTTATTTTATTATACAACAAAAAAATCTCTAACTTAAAAGAGATGTTACCAATTTTAGAATCAGTTAATCAAGCTGGAAGACCTTTATTAATTATTGCAGAAGATGTAGATGGTGAAGCATTAGCTACATTAGTTGTAAATAGATTAAGAGGTTCATTAAATATCGCAGCTGTTAAAGCTCCAGGATTTGGTGATAGAAGAAAAGCAATGCTAGAAGATATTGCTGTACTTACAAATGGTACAGTTATTTCTGAAGAGATGGGAATGAAACTTGAAACTGCTGAATTCTCTTGTTTAGGTACAGCTTCAAGAGTTGTAATTGATAAAGATAATACTACTATTGTTGATGGTTCAGGTGAAGCTTCAATGGTAACAAATAGAGTAAATCAAATTAAAGCAGAAATTGAAAATACAACTTCTGATTATGACAAAGAAAAACTACAAGAAAGACTTGCAAAACTTTCAGGTGGAGTTGCTGTTATCAAAGTTGGAGCTGCTACTGAAACTGAAATGAAAGAGAAAAAAGATAGAGTTGATGATGCATTATCTGCAACAAGAGCTGCTGTTGAAGAAGGTATTGTTATTGGTGGTGGAGCTGCATTAATTAGAGCTGCTGCTAAAGTTAACTTAGAGTTAGATGGTGATGAGCAAATTGGTGCAGATATTGTATTAAGAGCTATTAAAGCACCTTTAAAACAAATTGCTATTAATGCTGGTTTTGATGCTGGTGTTGTTGCAAATGAAGTTGAAAAATCTGATAATGAAAACTTTGGATTCAATGCAGCTACTGGAGAATATGTTGATATGTT
>Ga0193951_1000708_pt1 | contig 14945 bp, 20 predicted proteins | sample BB_2_MG_FD_140370 | JGI IMG/M metagenome (GOLD analysis project Ga0193951, IMG submission 140370) | Microbial mat bacterial communities from the Broadkill River, Lewes, Delaware, United States - BB_2_MG | ecosystem: Environmental > Aquatic > Freshwater > River > Microbial mats | place: USA... | reverse complement strand
ATACATTTTAATAAAACGTTATGATATCTTTAGTGGTATTGTGTGATTTCACTAGTCAAACTATTAAAAAAAGAATCTTGTAAATTTGTATATTAGATTAAGGGTATTACCAACAAACTAAGCACTCACATTAGTCACGAATGAAAAAAAGTTTTCTATGGAATCAAAATTGTGTGTGATTAACTTCTTCTTTAAACGCATTTTACTTACTCTCACACTCTGGGGGGAAATTCCTAGTATACCTCCCATTTCAGCACTAGTGATATTTAATTTTAATAACACCATTAGACGAATTTCGCCTTCGGTAAATTGAATTTTATTATCATTTATATAAGCAAAAAAAACAGGGTAAATGGTTTTGAATTTTTCTTTAAATATGCCCCAATCTTGAGATGTTAGTATTCTTTTTTCAGATAATTTTTTTATTTCTATATTTTTTTTCGAAATGCTCGAATTACTGTTCTTAATTATATTTTGGAGATTTGATATAACTTCATTTTTTTTTGTTAAATCTAATATGTAAGTCTTCAGTTCTTGTTCTTTTATATTTAGTATTTCGTTTGAAGCTTTTAATTTTAAAGTAACTTCTTTGTTTTTTAATTTTATTTTCGAAGTATATCTCAAAATAAATATTAGCCCTAATAAGAAGACTAAATACAGCGAAATACTAATAATTATAATTCTATTTTGAGTAAGATCTTTATTCTTTTCAAGGTTATGAATTTTTAAATCTTTGATTTCAGCAGACATTTCAGCTTGAGAATTGGCTAAAATTTTAGATTGATTTGTGATAAGTATCTTATTGTTTAAGTCATTAAACTTTTTAAAATAAAAAATTGCAGAATCTAATTTATTCAATTGCTCATATATTTCCGACATTTTGAAATATGCATCACCTACTCTAACATCGCTATTTATCTCTTTAGCAATTTTTAAACTTAAATACCCATATTTTAAAGCATCGTTCTCATTTTTCTTTTTTGCATAAATATCTGCTAGGTTATAAAAGGTCGCTGCTAAACCGTCTTTATATTTTTGTTTTTTATAGCTGTTGATTGCTTTAAAGTAATTCTGTTCAGCTTCATTTATTTGTCCTTGATTCTTATATATTTGACCATGATTATTATAAGAAATACCGAGCTCTCTGTAACATTTATTCTTTTTAAAAATATCAATTGCCTTTTTATTAAATAAAAGTGCTTTGGTATATTGCTTTTGTTCTTTAAGTATTAACGCTTGATTGGTATAAGTTAATCCTAATAGTTTATGTAAGTTTAATTCGTTTGCTAATTTAGCTGATTCTGCATAAGCCTCCATTGCATCTTTATTGTTTTCCAATCGCCAATAAATGAGTCCAAGAATATTAAGCGTATTAGCAAACGCAATTCTATTCTTTTCAAGTAAAGCTCTAGTATAAGCACACTTCCCAATAGACAAGGCTGATTCGTAATTACCTAGTTCCCATTCACTTACTGCCAAATCATTAATTGCATCAATGGCGAAACCATTGTACTTTTGACAATCATCTTTATCTTTATCTTTATCTTGAAGTTTAAATTGGGTATCATATTCTTTTATAGACGAAAAAAAGACGCTATCATTATCTTTATTTAAAATTAAATAAACGATTACAGGAAATAGAACAACTAGGCCTATTACGATTATTTTAATTCTATTTTTGTATAACATGTTTGAATATTAATATGCTCTAAGTTGTGAAGACTTATTTCACAATCATTTTTCTTGTTGATTTAAAGTTATCTGTTTCCATGCTATAAAAATACACCCCTGCTTGAAGATTTGAAATATTTACATCCAAAACATTATTGCCAATTGGGTAAAATTGGTCGTCAATCGTTATAATACTACGACCTTGATAATCATAAATATTAAAATTCACATAATCGTTATTTGTTAAATAAAAAGGAATTGAAGTATTAGTGTTCCCAGGATTAGGATAATTTTGTCCCAACCAATTGCTTTTAAAATCCGGACTTGTCACTTCCTCATTACTCAAAACATCATGTTGCGTTTCAAAAAAATACAATCCTTCAAACACATTCATCTCATGAGATACAGTACCACCAATTAATAAGCGACCGTCATTCAGTGGGCTCAAGCTTTTTGGGTTATAAGTTGATAACTCGGGTCCCACAAAAAATTCCTCCGAACTATTGCCAAACTCATCTACTAAAAAAAGGCTTGCGACTGTAAATGCACTTGGAGCATAAAAATTTCTATTAGGGTACGTCGTATCATACGCTTGATTAAGAATGTAGATATTATCTAAATCATCTACATGCATATCTCTATAAAAACGATTGACTTCTGAATTTGCGGACCACACTTGATTACCATCATTATCAAATTTTACTATAGCAATACGGTTACTACCATCTAAAGGAGATAAACTATACCCAGACATTACAATACTACCGGAAGATAATTCCTTAATAGTGTAAGGGTTAATTGATCGGTCTACTTCAGCATAAGAAGTAAGCCATTGATTTAAACCATCAGAATTAAATTTAAGTAGTATGGCTTCTTTAAAAGGGGTACTACCAACACTATATCCTGTTACAAAGATATCATTGGCATCATTCAAAATAACTTCTACTCCAGATGAATTGGTGTTTTCGATAGTCAAAGGAGATAGCCATTGCAATGAACCCTCACCAGAAATTTTCATTAAAACCAAGTCTATATTTTCATTAAACCAGTCACCTTCTCCCAAATGACCTGTGACATATATATTACCATTTGTATCTACTTTACCTGAATTTAACGCATATATATTATCACTTATCACCGATGATTCGTGAAATGTTGTCCATTCTTCATTACCAGATGCAGAAAATTTAGAAATTGTAAATATTAAATTTGAATCTGTCTGCTCCTGTAAAGACGTTCCGGCTAAAAATATATTATTAGAATCATCAAAAAACATCTCATATAAATTAGGATTGAAATATTCTTTTTCTGTTTCCCATAGTAAATTACCCTGGGGATCATATTTTTTTAATCGAATAGATTGATCTTCGAAGCCATTAGGCACCAAGTACACAATAATGTTTTCTGAAGCATCAACATTTATTATAATACCGTTACTAGGACTTCCATTATCTTGATTATAGATTTTATGCCATTCAACTTGGCCCAGATCGTTATATTTAACTATTTGGAAGTTTTCAACATATTCATTATTGACTATTGTGCCGTATTGTCCAGCTACGTATACGTTATTGTTGCTATCATTAACAGATGACAGCATTGTTATTTTAGTAGAAGTACTTGCAAATATCTCTGACCATTCTGGAGTATTGGCATCTAAAGGTAATTTGCTAAACTCAAATACATCTCCATTATTTGAATAAAAAGACCTTGATACTAATTTTGCATTATCAATAGTTATATCAATATTAATTAATTCTACAATATTACCGAAAGGTGAGAATGGGATTATATAGTTTGTTTCTCCAATTAAAGTACCTGTATCATTAAGCTTGTAAATATCTATTCTTTGTTCAAAAGTTGCTTGATCCATACCAATTGAGGAAATGAAAATTTCTGAATCCGAAATAAACTCAAAATAAACTTTTTGCGGATCTGCAATAGTGTCTGATGTATAATCCCAATGATTAACGCCATTTTCGTCATATGACACCAAGACCACTCCATCTTCAGAAAAGCCACCAAAATGTCTTCCGGAAACATATATATTATCATTTGAATTAACATGAATTTGATAAGCATCCGTTAAATCACCATCATATTCATAGGTTTCTGCCCATATCAGGTCACCATTTAAATCGTATTTTAGGGTACCCATTTTATTATTAAGCGTATTAAAAGTCCCCGTAACATAACTATTTCCATTTGCGTCAATAGTATTACCGCGAGCAATAGAGTTAGTAGGTGAATCTTCATCATTATATATATATAAATGACGCCAGTTTTCACTACCCAAAGCATCATAACTAATTGAATAATAACCTTGCATAGAATTCGAATCATAACCGAATCCTGAAATTAGAATGTTATTATTAGAGTCTATAGCAATATCTAGTGGCTCATTCCATGTATTGGGTGTATAATTAGCATCTGCTGCTGTCCATAATAAGTCACCATCGTTATTATATTTTAAAGTTAAAAAACTCATGCCTTGACCGGCATAACTCACTCCTGTAACAACTATATTTTGTGCATTATCTAAACTTATTGCAGTTGGGGTATCTAATCCGTTAGCCACTCCGTTAAACGTATGTTGCCAGATTATGTTGCCGTTAGAAGCATTATATTTTATGGTTTTAATATCCATATTGTCCCCATTCCAAGTTACACCACTCACAATTGGATTTCCTAATGCATCTAATGTAATTACCGTTCCAAATTCGACACTATATAAATCCGTTTCTTCCTTTGCTTCCCAAAGGACATTTCCATTTTCGCCTACTTTAATTGTAACAAAATCTCCTTTAGGGTTATTTGGGTTAGAACTTGTACCCGTAATATACACGTTTGAGGCATCGCCAATGCTTGCAAATGGGATATTGACCCCGTTATTGGTATTAGAAAAGTATTCATAATCAGAATCGGTCAACACAGTATTCCTGTTCAAATTAGAACGTTTTGAATTGTTTACATTTGATACCTTTGAAAGAATACCTTCTGTCTTGGACGTTTTCATTCCGAGGTAATTTTCAGTCTGAAATTCTTGTGCATTTGAAAAATAACTAATAACGCATAGAAGAAAGCAAAGTAATTTATAAGACATAATATATAGTTTTGTTTCCAACAATTATAGTAATATTTATTACTTACCACGTAAAATCTACGTATACATCAGTGTTGACATTGATGTTACTAAACTCTTCATCAAGTTAGTTTTTACGAATTTGATTATTAGCTAACAAAGTGGCAGCATCTTATTAACTTCTCTTGGTAATTGAACACTCTTATTAGAGCTAACTCTAATGGTCAACTTGTTATATTGCGTTACATTTTCGAGTATACCTTTTGTGTCAATCATTGTATATTTACAAATCAATAATACATTTATGGTTGATGGCGTTTTTTATAAATTAATTTTGGCTATTCGTTTATTTTCGTTTTATACAATTATCAATAGCATCCTAAACGTTTTGATTTAATGTTTAAATACATCTTGTGAAGAAGCAACTAGCTGCATAACTTCAATTTGCGGTAAACCTTCCAAACCGCTTTCATCTCGATGTTTTTGGAAAGAAAGAAATGAGGGAATCTGAAGCAGATGTTTTTGAATTTCTTCATTTTTATAATGTGATAGATGGACAAAGGTTTTTCCGTCTCCACACAAATAGGATACATATTGAAAGTCGTTTGTATTCAATTTTTTAAAATCAATCATAAACAAATTAATGTTCTCTTGGTTTTTCTGAACGAATTCAGGTTTTACGGTGTAAGTTACTTTTACAATTATCATTTTATTTATTTTTTATTATATAAACCTTTTCCATCTATATATTTTTTCCGTTGAATTTCACCATACTCCTCCATTGTCATTTGGTGTGGAGTAAATTTTTCGGGTAAACTAATAATGGTTTTAATTCTATCTATTCTAAAATTTCTAAATTCATTTCTCAATCTACACCAAGCTACTACAATCCAATCTTCTGAAAAACTATGGTAAATAGCAAAAGGTTCTATGTCTCGTGGAATGGGTTCTAAGTCCGTTTCCTTTTTATAGGTTATTTTTAATACATTAAAATTTGTTAACCCACGTTGCACTACAGAAAGGAAATTACTTGTTTTTTCATTTCGCCAATTCTTTCCTATAAAGGTTCTATTGGCTAAAAAATCGGCTTTTGATTTTTCTTCACTTCGTAGTACTGCTTTTACTTTATCTATGGCATTATTAAATTCATTTATCAGAGATTCATCTTTGGTTTTTGCCATCATCTTTTGGGCAAAAATGAGTGCATTTGCTTCCGTTTCGGTAAACATTACAGGAGGAATCTTGTATCCATCCATTAACGTATACCCTTTTCCCTCTACAGCCACAATAGGAACATTGGCTTGTTCTAAAGCCAATAAATCTCTATAAATAGTTCGTTTGCTAATATTAAACTCTTTAGATAACTGTGCTACAGATACGTATAAATTGGATTGTAATTTTAAATGAATGGCTGTTAAGCGGGAAAGTCTTGAAATATTATTTGTATATGCCATTACAATCGTATTTTAAACGCTTAATGTAACAATTTCATCCGTTAGAATTTCAATATCAAAATCCTGTTTTTGAACGCTATTTATAATAGCATCATTATCTAATGTTTCGTTAAAAGTTTCGATTCTTAAAATATGATCACAATCCTCAAGATCAAAATCAACACAGTAATTAGGAAACTTATTTTTTATTTGTTTCTTTATTTCCTTTGCCTGTTTCTTTTTTAAGATATTAGTTTTATATACTTCTATCATTTTATAACTATTATAATTTCATACCACAAAGAAAACTAGGACTTGTGACACCCCTTTGACAGCCTTTTTTTGATTATTAAAAAAACTAATCACAATGTGACAATAAATTGATTGTAGCTCCATTGGGGTCTTTTATAAAAAACCGTCTTACACCCCAGCTTTCATTGGTTATTGGATATACGATTTGAATTTTATGCTTTTTGGCACGTTCAAGCCAGTAGTCAATATCCGAAACTTCCATTGATAAAAATATTGCCGAGTTATCTAAAGGTTTGTTTTCGTTATTGCTGAAAATTGAAATTTGTGCAGTTGTGTTCTCTTTTGATACAAAAGTCAAGACCCAACCCAAATCCATCGCTAAGTCCATTCCTAAAAACTCAGTATAGAACTGCTTACTTTTCTCTATATCGTTTGAATAAATATTAGGAACTATTCTTCGCATGATGACTTTTTTTTTGTTGCGTGAATTTGATTTTTGTGTTTTTTAAAATTCTGATTAAGGTCAAACTCCAAATTGCCTTAAATGATGGTCTGTATGTTTGTAAACTAATATTCCTATTTGCTTTTTGGTCATTTTACCAAAGAAATCGTGAATAAAATTTGAGTTACTATAATTTTCATAATTACCTAGCAAATCAATCCATTTCAATTTTTCCGATTCTAAATCGCCAACTTTGGCTTGTGGTTTAAATTGGTCTGAAGTAGGAATGTTTTTATCAAAGGGTTTATTATCTTTTATCATTCTTTTCATCGCTATTTTGCCGAATATTTTACCCATAAATGCTTGCTTGTAAATATGATCTTCTGTCCCAAGTATCCATCCATTCCAATACGTATTGTGTTTTAGCATTTGGTAAACATTCATTTTACCCCATTGCCCTTTATTTTCTTTGTTAAGTTTTTCAATTCGACTGATTAACTGGGCTCTTGTATTTGTATCAAAAATGGTTTTCATCTTTATAATTTAATGCAGTATGACGTTATTGTTTTTATTTTTTCGCCCTTTGCACTTTGAAAGACATAAAAATCTGAAAACGCATATTGTGTGCCGTTTTTCATTATCATTATTCCATTGGCAGCTCCTTCTTTACCATGAGATAGGATTTGGTCAATTCTCAATTCAGATGCTTTTACAGACTGCATTTTTTCTAATTCTTCCGTAAACGCTTTTATTCCTTCATTTTTTTTATCCCCGATGACATTCCATACTATGTCATCAGTTACTCCTTCGGTTAAGAACTCAACATTACCTTCTGCAAAAGCAATATTAAACTGCTTTAAAAACTCCATTTTGGGTGAGTTACCGCAATTGGGACTAGCTATTATTTTGATCATTTTTATCGTTTTTAAACTTACATATTCTCATTATACAATAGGTTAAACTTATGCCCGTCTGGGTCGGTAAAAACACAAACACAAAAGCCATTATCATCATAAAAAGCTTTTCTATCCTTGTTAGAGTCGAATAAAATTCCACCGTCTGCCTTGTTTATTTCTGTTACCCAGTTATTATATTCTTCTTTGCTTTCTGCTCCTATAGAAAACATCACTTCATTGCCGTTTTTTAAATCAGCAGATTTACCTTCCAAACTCGATTCCAGCTTTTCTTTTTTGAAGAAGTGAATCACAAAATTATCAGGGCCAAAAAAGAAGCTGACCAAATCATCTGATGGGCTTCCATTTAACTGAAAGCCCAATGATTGATAAAACGTTTTTGTACGCTCTATGTTTTCTACACCAAGGTTTGCCCAAATTTGTTTTGTTTTCATAATTAGCCTTTTATGATTCGCAATAATTTTTCAATCGATATAAGAACATTGCCCAATTGTAGTTGCACCATCTGTAAAAATCAGTTCTTTCTCGCCAATTAAAGTGTTTAAGAATAATAGTTGTTTTATTATCTTTTTCAGATAACTCAAAAGACACTTTTGTACCCACCCATTCTTCATCTGAAGCGATGCATTCCCAAACGATTTTACTGTTTTCTACAAGTTCAAGAATCTTAAATTTTGTGATATAGCCTTCATTAAAATCGAATTCACTGATAAAACCAACTTCAGGTTTCACTTTAAGCTTTTTTGTCCAAACGTTTCCTAATCCTTTTTCAGTAGTTAAGGTATTATAAACAACCTCGATGGGTGATTTGATATAGTTGACATGCTCGATACTTTCCATAATCATCAATTTAATTCATCGAATGAAAACCTATAGAATTCCCTTCTGTATCTTTGATAATGGAAATAAAACCGTGTTCTCCTATAGCCATTTTTGGTTGAATAGTTTCAGCTCCATTTTCAACAGCTCTATTTTCTAATACTTTACAATCCTCACAACCAAAATAAACAAAACTACCGTTACTAGAAGGTTTAACCGCTTCCATTTTCACTAAAGCACCAGCTGCACCATAATTTTCCATATGACTAGGAAAACATTTCATTTGAACAGGATTATTTGTTGGGTTGCCCATATCTTCCAATGTTACTTGAAGTACTTTTTCGTAAAATTGTGATGCTCTATCCATATCGTTTACATAGATTTCGAACCATACCACAGGATTAAATTTTTTCATCTTTTGAATCTTTTAAAGAATTAGTTTTACAAAAGTGAAAAAAGCAAATCAATAAAAACTTGCCCTATGACAAGTTCTACCCTTGAAGTGTCATTTCCTTCCTGATTCTACTTAAAGAAGTATCAGTAATACCTAAATAAGTAGCAATGTATTTTAAGGGTACTTCTTTTATTATTTGTGGGTTCTGATTCATTAGTTCTAAATAGCGTTGGGAAGCGCTTTGTGTATGCATAGTAACGGCACGATGTTTTGCCATAAAAAGTTGATGAGACATCCAGCTTCTCCCCCATTCGGTAAAGCCAGGAATAGTGCTATACAGGTTTTGAAAATTATTAAAATCAATTTTATAGACTTCACAATCCGTTAAAGCTTGGATGTTTTCTTTTGAAGGCACACGTAGAAACAATGACGCTACTTCTATTAAAATATCGTTGGGTCCAAAAAAATCAGTAGTAATTTCATGCCCTTTATAATCGATAACATAGGATCGAAACAAGCCTTTTTTAATCAAATAATATTCATTACTTATTTTACCTTCTTTAAGGATGGTGTCATTTTTACGAAACTCAACTTTAGTATGTGCTCCTATAATTGTTTTATAGTCTTCTTTTTTAATGTTAGGATGATTGTATATTTTCTCGAAAAAGGAATTTGACATTGTTCTTTGTTTTGTTTAAAAATATGAATTATTTTTCATCCAATTCGATAGCTTGTAGAATGTAATACTCAAGTATGTCATCTTTATAATCTTTAGGGTCACTTATTCTTAAATTTAAAGATTTCTTACCTACACCTTCCAGAAGGTTATACTTATCTTTAAACCGTTTACCATCGGTAAATGAAAATGTTATTCCTTTTAGCGTAGGACTCACGGAGATGATAATTCTATGATGTCTATACACGGGAACACCATAATATTTTTCAGTTCCACCACGCATTTCTTCTTTTAGCGTTGGAAATTTTGTATGAATCAAGCTCCGAAATTTTGTAAAAATAGGTTGATGTTCTTCCTTGATTTTATCTTTTATGAATTGATTGATAGTTTTCATAGAGGCTAACTTTTGAAATTAGATTTTTGTAGATAATGAGCACAAGCCCAAACCCAAATAGCACAAAACACGATAACGATTCTACCTGGCCAACCAATTGGAGTTTCAGGTGTAATCATGCCATTGGTTTCACTTAAATAAACCCCCATAGCAGCTATTAAAATAAACTCTAAAACCCAGAGTATTATGGTTAACAGAATTATGTTTTTTTTATAAGGTTTAAGCTGTTCCTGTATTCTGAATTGAAAAGTAATAAACACCGTAGCTAAAATCATCAACCCTAATACCCCTGCTGCAGCATTATGAATTTGACCGCTTATAGTCACCTGATCGGGTATAGTGCTTACTGGATCGGTATTAAAAATACCTGCTAAGAAATTACCAAGGGATGCTATAATTAATAGTACACCTCCAACTTTTGACCCCCCATTTGGTAATTTTTCACATAGGTATATCCCTAAAAACAGAAAACTTATTCCAAGTGAAAAAAATGCAACTTTCATTAACCAACCTATATTTCCTAAAGCATATTCGCTAATGGGCTGCCATATTGGATTTACAGAAGTATTTATGAAATGTAATAGAGTTAATAGGATAATAAATCCAATGGCACCTATTTTGGAAATAGTCAATTTGTTCATTTAATTATAATTTTAAAGATGGTTTTATTCTCTTTTCCCTTTTATGTAAGCGTACATAGCCATGGCGTGACCATGACCTAACCCAAACTCTTCTTTCAACCAATTGGTTATTTCAGTAGCTTTAACAGCTAACTCTCCGTTGTTTATAAACCCTTTTTGTTCGGCAATATTTTGAAAATCTTGAGCGGTTTTACCTGTTTTTTCTTCAATGTTTTTGATGTATGTTTTAAATGACATTAGCTATTTTTTTGAATTTAGTTTATAAAAGTAACTGTAAGAAACCATTAAAATGGCAAGTATAACCAAAGGGAAAAATGATTGTATATTTAAACCATCAACAGCAAGATGACTTATAGTTGCAAATAAAAAATTAAACGTAAAACCAGCATACGCCCATTCTTTTAATCGCTTGGGTGTTTTAGGAATGATAAGCACTAAAACACCTAAAATTTTAAACGTGACTAAGGCAACTCCAAAATATTCAGGGTATCCTAGATGTTTAATTCCTTCTTTCGCTAACTCTGTTTGCGAAGTTAGAGCAGGCATTACGCCTTCAAACAGAGCTATAATTACAGTCGCAATCCAATAAATAATTTTATTTTTTTTCATAGTCCTTATTTCTTTTGATAATTAATCATCCAATTGATTCCAAACTTATCTGTACAACTCCCATAATACGCCCCCCAAAACGTATCTTCAATAGGCATTTCTATTTGCCCATCTTCTGATAGTGCATCAAAAAGACGTTTTGCCTCTTCACGAGATTCAGGTTCTAGGTTGATGTGCATATTGTTTCCAGAGTTCACAGTCATTCCAAATTCTTTAGGGGCATCTGTTCCCATTAAGATATGCCCTCCAAGAATAGGAAGCTCTACATGCAACACCATTTCTTTAACCGATTCGTCCATCGGAGGATGATTATGGTCAGCTGGGACTTCACTAAAGCGTTTAATTCCATTGATAAAATCTGATTTAAAAACTTGTTTGTAAAAGCAAAAGGCTTCTTCTGTATTGCCTGGAAAGTTTAGATAGCTTGATACCCGTGCTTTATTATTCGGTTTATTTTCTTTACGTAATTTGAATTGTGATTCAATGTATTGGTCTAGATTTTCAAGTCCAGCCGTAAAGCCTTCTTTAAATCCCATGCTGATAATCGCCTCCAAATCTTCCAATTGGTCAAATTGAATGTTGATTTGCACCAAAGCGGTATCACCTTTGTCGATAAACTCATTGTGCCATTGAACTCTTGGTTTAGTGTCGCTAATCACGGCATTTTCGTCACAGAAAGCATCCAAACCAGAAAAGCTAGTTAGGGGAACTATTCTTTCAAAATCAAACAAACACCAATGCTGCTCTCCTTGTGGTCCAGCCATGCAATAGTGCCATTGACCTCCCTCTTTAAAATTCATAGATTTGGTAACTGCTCTATAGGGTTTTGGAGCCCACCATTGGTCTAGAATTTCAGGTGTTGTCCAAGCTTCCCAAACTAAATCTTTGGAGGCGTTGAACGATCTTTCTACGTTTATTTGCTTGTTGTCTTTGTCAACCGTAAAGTTGAATAAAATGGCTTTGTTCATTATTGTTCGTTTTTTAATTGATTTAATACGTTGTCTAAATTATTGAAGCGATTTTCCCAAATAGCTCTAAATTGCTCTAACCATTGATCGATTTCTTTCATTTTATCAATCTTTAGTTGGTAGTGAATTTCACGCCCTTTTTGATTTGCTTCGACAAGTTCGCATTCATTTAAAATTTGAATGTGTTTAGAAATGGTAGGTCTGGCAGCATCAAAATTTTCTGCAATTGCTCCTGCTGTCATTGACTGGGATGTGAGTAATACTAAAATTGCCCGTCTTGTTGGATCGGAAATGGCTTGAAAAATATCTCGTCTTAATTTCATTATGAAGTTATTTGACTACAAATATAAATGAAGTTATTTGGCTACACAAATTATTAATATAATTTCATTACAAAATTAGATGAACCTTATTTTATAAAATGGTGCAAAAGCGGGAATAAATGGTGTTTATCGGGTTGTGTAGTTTTTTCTGAATGTAAGTGGACTGGTTGAAGTATGCTTACGGAAGAAGTTTCCAAAATTAGAAGCGTCAGAAAAGCCTAATTGATGCGCTATTTCAGCTATGCTTAAACTAGTAAATTGAATCAGTGATTTGGCTTCCTTTAAAAGCCTGCCATTAATATGCGAAAGTGCTTTTTTATTAGTCTCAACTTTAACGGTTTTAGATAAATGACTAGCACTTATATTCAATAAGGAAGCATATTCTTTAACCGTTCGTTTTTCGAGGTAATGAACATTCACCAATTTTAAATATTGATTTGTAATGGAATGATTAGAACTTATTAATGGTTGTAATTCATTTTGAATCTTAGCAAATTCTTTTAGATTATAGAGTAAAGCAAGAAATTTATGTGTTGTAATTTTGGAAAAGACATCTCTATTTTCGTAAGATTTAAACACCTCTTCAAATGCGGGTAATAATTCTTGGTATGTTTTATTTTCGAGTTGAAATAAGTTGATGTTTAGAATGTTGAAAAATGGGAATTCATTAAAAAAATCAAATTTTAAAAAATTAAAGTATTCCTGTTTAAAATAAATAAGGTAACCTTCCGTATTTTTTTCCTTGTAAAAACTATAAATCAAGTTTGGACATTGAAAAGTGAGAAAAGACTCCTTTATATGGTCATCTTGATTGTTATAAATAACGTTGGTTTTTCCATTAGATGTAATTAAACCTATAAAAAAGAAATCTCTTCTAAATGGAGCTTTGTAAATTTCATCTTTATGTTCTTCCAAACGCATACAATAAAACATAGGATTTTTAGTCCTATGATTGACTGGAATTGACTCTAGAAAATCATTAATCGAAGTATAAGAGTGGATATACATCATCAAACTTTTAAATTCTATAAAAATTCTGATATCTTAGACTACCAAATAACTCATCCTTAGTCGTTAGTCTTATTTTTTTAATTAGCTTGTACTATCGATTATAAAAAATATGTTCTAAAAATTAGAATAGACGCACATTCTAAATAACTAATAGTTCTATTTAAAATCTGATGTAAATATAAAGAAGTGGTTTCAACTATAAATTGCAACTCCCACTCATGGCAAGAATTTCTCTAAGAATGTTTTTATATTTCACATGCCTTTGTAATTAAAATCACCAAGCTTATTTGGTCCCTGAAATTATTTTTATGGTAGTAAAGGTAATTTGCGATAAAGCTTATTCAATTTTCACTAAACTTAAATATTTAGCACCTATTTCACTGTATTTGAAGTGAGTATCCTTTTTCTTAAAATTTAGAGAATTATCATTTTTGATGCACAATGTTAAACGTTTCAACCCTTAAAATTTACTTTTAATTTCGAAATTAATACGTTAAACTAAAAATCTATTTTGGTATAATACATGATGTCTAGTTTATAAATGTCAACACTTTTGTCAACATAAATTTTAGCTTATCAACTCAGTTCGTCTATTATATTTGAAGCATTAAATCCTTTTTTGGTGATTAATTAATTTCTCCCTTATTAATAATTTCCAAACTAGTGTTGAGTTCCTGTATTAATTAATTTTGATACAGGACTTTCAATTTTAAGAAATTAAATTTATGTCTTGTCCTGAAATATGGCTACAGGTTAAAATTGAATTAAGCTGATACCACGTTTTTATTTTATTTTAAATCTTGATAAAATCTCAAATACTTCACTTGCTTTTTCCTGTGCGTGATAGTTGAAGTGGATATGGTCAAACTCAACAAAACCTCTCATTCCGTGATAAGGATAATCAGGAAGGCAAATCAGTAATTGCTCTTTTGGATTCTCTTGTGTCAGAACAGCTATTGGTTCCTTAATGGCAACACTCCAAGTAGCTCTTCCACAACTTATTTTTGGTAGATAATTAATCTCGGAAATATAATTTAAGATTTCAGTAATTGTCCAATTCTGTTCAATTTCAATTTCCAAAAAATGAGGCGCATCAATATCATCTCCCATTGCGACGCTTTCACGTGTTAATTCAATTTTTTTCATATTCAGATTGCGATTTTAATCAGATTTAAGGTTGTTCTATGTTTCGCTCAAATGTGTTACAACGGTTTTGTGAATGGTTAGTGGCGTGTTTAAGCACCTGATTTAGTAAACAGATACTTGCCATTAATTTTATACGGTGTTAGCATTAGTTTATTATTATTATTATTATT
>Ga0193951_1000707_pt1 | contig 14947 bp, 11 predicted proteins | sample BB_2_MG_FD_140370 | JGI IMG/M metagenome (GOLD analysis project Ga0193951, IMG submission 140370) | Microbial mat bacterial communities from the Broadkill River, Lewes, Delaware, United States - BB_2_MG | ecosystem: Environmental > Aquatic > Freshwater > River > Microbial mats | place: USA... | reverse complement strand
CCCCAGATAATGATAAGCTTTAGAAGTCATTTTGTAATCTGAACTTGTTTTGGCAAATTCTAAAAATGCTATGCTATGTTTTAACCCTTGATTAAAGTCGACATATATTGTCTTCCAAGCACAATACTTGTAAGCTTTTAATCTTAGGTCAATAGAGTTTTTAGGATTTATTGCTACACGATAAGATGAGTCAATTGCACGTTGTTTTTTTGTGTTAACTTGAGCATAGCTACTTGTAGTAAAAAATACAGCAATTAAAATAGATATCAATTTCATGCGTTAAGACGAATTTGGCAACTTTTTATTTAATAGAATTAAGCGGTAGCAGCTTCTGCACAACGTTCACCATCCATGGCAGCCGAAATGATACCACCAGCATAACCACCACCTTCACCACATGGAAATAAATTGGTAATTTCAGGGTGTTCTAAAGTTTCAGTTCTTGGAATATTTACTGGTGAAGACGTCCGTGATTCTACACCAATAACATTGGCTTCTTCAGTATAATAGCCTTTCATTTTTTCTCCAAAAGCCTTAAATCCCTTTCTTAATGATCCTCCAATTATTTTTGGTAATAAGGAATGTAAAGGAGCCGATGTTAATCCTGGTTGATACGACGATTCGTTTAAGCTTGATGACAGTTTGCCTTCTACAAAATCTGTGAGTCTTTGAGCCGGAGCGGATTGTCGTCTACCTCCAGCCGTAAAAGCCAAGCGTTCTAAATTTTTTTGATATTCTAAGGCTTTCAAAGGGCCAAACTGTTCATATTTATAGAGGTCTTTGTCGACATTAATTTCGGTAACAATCCCTGAATTCGCAAATTTATTATTTCGCTTTGAAGGTGACATACCATTGACTACAACTTCACCATTTGCAGTTGCTGCGGGTACAATAAAACCACCAGGACACATACAAAAGGAATACACGCCTCTGTGATTTATTTGCTCCACTAAGCTATAAGATGCTGCGGGTAATAATTCATCGCGTTGCTGTCCTTTGCAATGGTACTGAATACCATCTATAATGTCTTGAGGGTGTTCTACACGTACACCCATAGCAAACGACTTCGCCTTAAGCTTTATTTTTTTATCGTTGAGTAAATAGAAAATATCTCTAGCGGAATGGCCAGTGGCTAAAATTACTTTGTCTACTTGTAATTCGTTACCATCTTGCAACTGAATAGCCGTAATGTTTTTATTTTGAATAGTGAAATCTGTTACCCGACTTTCAAAATGAACCTCACCACCGTACTTTATAATATTTTCTCTAATATTTTGAACCACTTTAGGCAATTTGTTGGTTCCGATATGAGGATGAGCATCGACTAAAATCTGATCTGTAGCTCCGTGGTATACGAGATTTTCGAAAATTCTACGAACATCGCCACGCTTTAAGCTTCGGGTATATAATTTGCCATCAGAGTAAGTGCCAGCTCCGCCTTCACCAAAACAATAATTAGAATCTTCATTAACAAAATGGTCTTGGTTAATTGCTTTTAAATCGCGTCGACGGTCTTGCACATTTTTTCCGCGCTCTAAAACTATAGGTTTAAAACCCAGTTCTATACAGCGCAAGGCAGCGTACATTCCTGCTGGTCCAAAGCCAATAATATGAATGGGCTTCGCTTTAGAAACATCTTTATAGTCAAAATGATACGCTGAAGTTTCTGGCATGGGTTCATTGATATAAACTTCAACCTTATAGTTAAACATTATATTTCGCTTACGTGCATCAATTGATTTTCTCAGGATTTTGATTCCTGAAATTTCAGAAGGTTGCAGGTCTAAATCATAGGCTGCTTTTTTTAGTAACCCATCTGCTTGTCTTTCTTGCTGTAAATTGATACGTAGTTGTAAGGCTTTTATCATGCGACAAAATTAAATAAAAGAAATGGTATTAAAGGAGCTTGATAAATAGTTTGTTATGGAGTATAATACATAAGGAGAACAAAAAACCACGTTTTTAAACGTGGTTTTTTTTAAGTGAATATCTAATTAAGATTTTGTCTTAGGCCGATCTCTATTCATTTCTGTGATATCAATGTCAGTGGCTTCTACATCAAGTAGATGTTTGCTAAAATGATCTGCTCTAAGCCAAAAGGAATATTCAGTCATGTTTCCAAAACTATGACGTTGTCCTGGCATAAGCATAAAATCGAAACGTTTATTAGCTTTTATGAGTTCGTTAGCCATTCTTATTGTGCCACCAGGATGTACATTGTTGTCTACATCTCCAGTAATAAGCATTAAATTGCCTTTAAGGTTTTTAGCTAAGGATTGGTTGTTGTCAATAAGGTATTTGTAATTAACGTTGCCGTCATCATCCATTTCTTCTTGTACTCCGTGGTGTGTTTCACTCCACCAGCTGTTGTAAATGTTATTGTCGTGATTTCCTGCAGAAGAAACAGCAGCTTTAAAGAAATCTGGGTATACTAACATGGCAGCTGTAGACATAAATCCACCACCAGAATGGCCATAAATCCCTACTTTTTCTATATTAATAAAATTATGTTTGTCGGCTAATTGCTCAGCTACATGTCTTTTGTCCGCTAAGCCGTAGTCTCTTAAGTTTCCATAACTGTAATTATGATACCATTTAGAACGGTCTGGATGGCCACCACGATTTCCCATAGTTACTACAATAAAACCTACCTGTGCCATGCGGTCTAAACGATCCATTCTTACAGAAAATGATTTGTTTACAGCTTCGGTTTGTGGCCCAGGATAGACATATTCTAATAAAGGGTATTTTTTTGTTTCATCAAAATCAAAAGGTTTATACATTACTCCGTAAATATCGGTAATACCATCATCAGCTTTCATTTTAAAGGTTTCAGGAAACTGGTAACCTGTTGCCATTAGCTGTGATAAATCAGCTTCTTCTAACTCCATAATGAGTTTACCAGTGCTCGATCTTAATTCAGATTTAGGCACAGTATTTACCCTTGAATAATTACTAACAAAATACGCATTGGAATCCGCCATGCTTGTACTGGTATTAAAATCTCCAGGATTTAAAGCTTGTAAGCCAGAACAGTTAAGGTTTATTTTATAAAGATGTTCGTAATAAGGATCTTGGTCTTTTGGAATACCATGTGCTGTAAAATAAAGCGTTCTACTTTTATCGTCGACTCCAATAGCGCGTTCTACGTGATAAGCTCCAGAGGTTACTGCATTTTTGAGGTTACCTTCTGTATCGTATAAATAATAATGTGCCCAACCTGACCGTTCTGCCCAATGTAGCATTTCGGTTTCGTTGTTTAACAATACTAAAGGGCGCGATTCGATATAGGTATTAAAGCGTTCTTCAATTAATACTTTGGTTTCGCCGGTATTGATGTCTGCTACACAGATATCTAATTTTTTACGATCTCTACTGATGGTGCTGTAGTAGATTTTACCTTTTTTAGATAACAATAGGGAAGGTGTAAAATCGTCATCATAGCTCGATTTTTTTCTAGGTGAGCGATACACCTGAACGCTTTGCTGCTTCACAGTATCTAATTGTACTTGAATACTACTTTTTGAAGGAATATCAAAAACATGAAGTTCAGTCTTGTAATACTCATCTTCTCCTGGCATATGGTATTTGTAGGTTTCTAAAGTTGGGCGTTTACTAGATGTTGTATTTATAACCCATAAATCTTTAATATGTCTAGAGTCGGTTCTCTGGAATACAAATTTCTTAGAGTCATGTGACCAAATACCGCGTACATATTTGCGTTTGTCTTTATTCTTTAGTTTGGTTTCATTGTTTTCACCACGACTACTGCCTCCGTAACCATAATGCTCTTCACCATCAGTAGTCCATTGATTTTCTATAATCGTAGAGTCTTTTTCGTTTTTAACAGCTTTAAGAAAATTGTCTTTATCCATCCAATACAAATTGTGATGTTTAGAAAATAAGACTACAGAACTATCAGGTGCTATATTGGCCCACTTTTTCCAACTTTCTTTGTCTTTCTTCTTATTACTGATTACGGTTAAGCCATTACTACCAAGTCGGTATTCTAAATGATATACCTTATTTACTTTTTTTGCCTTTCCTTTTTTCTTGGTTTTAGTAGAATCGGTGTCTTTTGATGCCTTGTCTTTATCATCTTTGACTTCATCTACTTTTTCAGTAGAGGTGACGTAAAAACGAATTGCGGTTTCATTTTTTACAAATTTAAAATTAAATTTTGGTAAATGCTTAGCATCATATGGATCTTTAGTGATTTCTGTTAACCATTTGGCCATGTTTTCATTATCAAAAAGTTCTTTTTTGCTTCGCTTGTCTGCATCGACAATGTAATATTTTGAACCTTCTGTAGTTTTATATTGATACCAAAAACGATTTCCGTTTTTTAACCAGTGTGGTCTCACGGATGTAGAGTGAACTAGCTTGGCTAAATTGGTTGGAGAGTATTTCGCTGCAGCTCTATAATTAGGTGTTGGAATGGTGTTTTCTTGGTCGTTGTTCTGTGCTTTTATTAAACTGAAGGATAAGCTAAAAAGTAGTAGAAAACTTAATTTTTTCATGCCTTGTGCATTGGTTTTAGTTAGGTTAGTATCTCGATTTGACTAAAATAGTCTGAATATTATAATATTGGTAAATATTTAACATTAGGCTAACGAATTAGAATTGCATGTTTTGAGGTTAGTTCTACTTTATTATAATATTGTAATCTCTTCCTGAATAAAAAGATAAGCACATAACTGGTATTGTATTTTCCGTCAGTATTTATTTGCTTTTTAACTGAAAGTTCTATTTTTATGGATAGATTTATTAAATTATAAAGTATCTTACTTTTTTTAAGAGAAACATAAATGCCCATTTTTAAGAAAGATCCTTTACAAATTATTGCATTTCAGAGTTATGGAACAAATTCTCACTTTTACGCTCGAGGTAGAGCCTTGGAAGATGAGTCTATAAATTTGGATGCCAAAAGTGCATGGCAACTTATCGTAAATTCATGGAAGCGTTTTGGAACTGATGAAATAAAAAATATTGATTTAAATTTAAAACTGTCTAATAATATTGTTTTAAAAGCGACTACAGATCACAAAGGCTATTTTAGAATTGAAGCACAGTTAGACGATTTAAAATCATTAACAAATGAAGAAGGTTGGTTGTTTTTTGAGTTGTCTTATAACGATCAAAATATGGCACACCCTATTCAGAATCAAAATCGTTTTCCTGGAGAGTTACTAATTCCTTCAAATAAAGCACAGTTTGGAGTTGCAAGTGATATTGATGATACTATTTTACATACAGGAGTTGTTTCGCTTTTAAAATGGAGATTAATATATAATAGTTTGTTTAAGAGTGCTGTAAGTAGAATTCCTTTAGAGGGTTCTGTAGAGTTTTTTCATAAGCTACACCGTGGTGCTTCAGGTGATAATGCAAATCCTATTTTTTACGTGAGCCATAGTCCATGGAATTTATATCGTTACCTGAAACTCTTTTTAAAACAAAATAACTTTCCCAAAGGTCCAATTTTATTAAGAAGTGTGAGTGAAGCATTAAAGAAAAAACAAAAGGGTGAAAAGCCTCAAAAACAAAAGGAAATTTTGAATCTTCTTAAAACCTATCCTCACTTGCCCTTTATTTTAATAGGTGATAATGGAGAACACGATCCGGATATTTATATGGAAATTGCAAACGAATTTCCAGACAGAATATTGGCCATATACTTAAGAAGTGTAAAGCATAAAAAGAAGCTGTTACGGGTTAGGGGAATTATAGATCAATATAAAACTACACCAATGCTACTGGTTGAAAACAGTCAGCAAGCTATTGAACACGCTAGAGAGAACGGTTTTATAGCGTAGTAAAGCCATAAACTACAGTCCAAGGATAATAAATTAATAAGTCATTGTTAGAATAAGCCGTTTATTTCGGCATCAATTCTATTAATGATATCTCCTAAATCTTCAGGATTAGCAACAAAATCGAGATTATCAACGTCAATGATGAGTAAGTTACCTTTATCATATTTGGTAATCCATGCTTCGTAGCGTTCATTTAAACGACTTAAGTAATCAATACTAATAGTGTTTTCATAATCCCGACCACGCTTATGAATTTGGTTTACTAAATTAGGAATAGAACTGCGCAAGTAGATTAATAAATCTGGTCCTTTTACAAAGGATTCCATCAATTCAAAAAGAGAAGAGTAATTCTCAAAATCGCGATTGGTCATTAAGCCCATGGCATGCAAGTTTGGTGCAAAAATATGAGCATCTTCATAAATCGTTCTATCTTGGATGATGTCCTTGCCGCTATCGTGAATCTGATTGACTTGGCGAAACCTACTGTTTAAGAAATAGACTTGCAAATTGAAGCTCCAACGTTCCATCTGATTATAGAAATCATCTAAATACGGATTGTCAACCACGTCCTCTAATTGGGCCTCCCATTTAAAATGTTTGGCGAGTAATTTTGTGAGCGTTGTTTTTCCAGCTCCTATATTTCCTGCAATAGCAACGTGCATAATCTATTCTATTTTTAAATGGTATTGACGTAGTAAATTTTCGTGGTAAATATACACTGTTTCGTCCGTTACCAAAAACTGTTTTATTAACAAATTTGGATGTTTTATTGGTTTAATATCAGAAGCATTTTTTTCTAAAATAAATAGAGATTTTTCTTTTTTTAAAATTAAGTGAGCTTCGTTAAAGGCTAAACTTTCATAGCCTGAATTTTCTATTTTTCTAATTAAGCTTCCAAAATAATTATAGACGTATAAATAGTTTTTAGTCAGTAGGTAACAATAATTGTAATCGCTCTTTAAATCTAGAACTTCAGATTGTACAGGTAAGGTTTTGAGTTTAATTTTATTCGATTTAAAATCATATAATTCTAAATTTTGAAAATCTTGATTAAATAACCATAATGAATTGTCATATCCAGAGGACACAAAAGAAACGTTTTTATAAGGCTGAATAGAATTGAAATCTATTTTTTTAATTTCAGCTAAACGGTTGTCAAGGACCACAACCGTATTAAAATCTCTGTAAAATAAATTTATTTTTAAGGGGTTAAACGTATTTGCAGTAGTAATATCTCCTAATTGAAAATTGGCATACGTTATAATGGTATCCTTTGTTTTTTTATGAAATGAATTATTTTCGGTACCATAATAGAATGTTCCAAAATTATCAATTCCAAAAATGGCTTTCGCTTCAAGCTGGCTAGAATCTTTTAGTGTCGCTGTAATTTGCTTTAATGAATTCTCTTGAGAATAACCAACTAAATATAAGAATAGAAATAAAAAGACTAATTTTTGCATGGACGTGGGCGAATATTATTGAAAAGTACAAAAATTGTTTCAGTTTAGAATCGTAGGTCGTATAGGTTTTTAATTCTTGAGCTGATTATCCATTTAATAACGGTTGCAAAATAGAACTTAAACGGTTAACTTATATCCAAATCCACGAACATTAATAATCTGAACACGCTCATCTTTTATCAGTTTCTTTCTCAGTTTTGTGATAAAAACATCCATGCTACGTGCTGTAAAAAAGTCGTCAGTTCCCCAAAGTTTATTTAATATTAAAGAGCGATCTAAAACCTGATTCTTATTTTTAATCAGATGAAAGAGTAAATGCGCTTCTCTGTGTGTAAGCTGCACAAAATCGTCGTTTTTAAATTTTAATTGTTGCTTCGGGAAATCGAAAGTAAACCCACCAATCGTAATAATTTCTGAAGCCTTTTGGGTTTTTGTTCTATGGACTAAATTATGAACTCTTACAATGAGTTCTTCTATACTAAAAGGCTTTTTTAAGTAATCATTTCCTCCAATAGAAAAGCCCTCAACAACATCTGCTGTTTGCGATTTTGCAGTAAGAAATATTATTGGAATTGTATCATCAATAGCTCTAATATCTTTTGCTAAAGTGAAGCCATCCTTTTTTGGCATCATAACATCGAGCACTAAAATTTCTGGTAATTCGGTTTGATACTTTTTAAAAGCAATGTCTCCATTTTCACAGAGTATGACTTCAAAATTCCGGGTTTCTAGACTTTCTTTAATGATTTGCCCAAGAGCCGTTTCGTCTTCGGCCAATAGGAGTTTAATTTTATTAACCATTTGGTAGTGTAATTTTAAAAGTAGTTAATTTTGGTTGTAATTCTAAATCAATAGAACCGTTATGTTTTTCAAGAATTGTTTTGGTGTAATATAAACCAATTCCGAAACCTTTAACATCGTGTGTATTGCCTTTTGGAACCCGATAGAATTTTTCAAAAATTTGGTCTTTACTCGCTTTTGTTAAACTATTTCCGTTATCCGAAATCAGAATATTTGTATCGTTTTTGTGAGCTACTAGAGTGACAGAAATTATATTTCCGCCATATTTTATCGCATTGTCTAGTACATTGTTTAATGCGTTTTCAATATGAAAAACATCGGCATTAATATTTAAACTTTTAAGTTGAAAATCGCATTTAAATGTAGTTTCTGGGTATTGCATTTTATAGTGATTTATTAATGATTCTAGCAATTCAACGAGATTAAAGTTATCTTTGTTTAATTCTATTTTATCACTATCTAAAGTCGCGGTTTCTAGGAGCTTTTCAACCATTACATTTAATTTGCCTAACTGCTCAGAAGACATATCGAGGTATTTTTTTGTTTTGGCTTTATCATCAATGGCGTTAAAACTACTTATAGATTCTAATGCAGCACTTATGGTGGCAATTGGTGTTTTAAACTCGTGAGTGATATTGCTAATTAAATCATTTTTAACTTCGGCTAATTGCTTTTGATGCTTTATGATTTTTAAAAGATAAAAAAGACAGCTGATTACGGCTAATACTAAGAGTGTTGAAATTAAAATGCCACCGAGAATTCGGTTTAAAATCACCTTTGTAGTGTTGGTAAAAAGGATAGCTAAGGAAGTTCCACTAGGTAAAAATGTCGAGTTTGTATCTGTTTGTAAATAGTTTTGAGATTGATATTTAGAATCTAATTCTGGTTTGTGTTGTTGCGTTAAGGAGTCTGTTTTTATAAAGGTTGGGTCGTCATAGTTCAAGAAAAAATCAACGTTGATGTTTTTACGTTCTAATTCTTTCGAAACCCTTTGCTCAATAGCAATAACATCTAGAGTGTCATTATTTATAGAAATCATCACTTTAGAGGTTAAGAACTCAGCATTTTTGAATTGAACTTCTTTGTTATCGATTTTAAAGCTATTACTATCGCGTTTGAAATCTACTTTTTTTAAAGGTTTTTCTTTTTTAGTAAGTTGTTTAGACATTGAATCTGCCTTATGCCCTCTAAATATCGTTATGCCTTCAATACCATTTATATCCAAAGAGTCGAGATGACGAAAGCCTTGTTTAGATTCATCAATGCGCTCAAAAAAATGTTCTAATTCTCCACCTTCTTTAAAAGCGTTCTTTTGCATATCTCCTTCAAGAAATACACCAATTGTTGTACGCTCTGCCAAATCTGAGTAATAATCATCTACGGCTTTATCCAAACTAATTTGCACCTCATTGATGAGCTGTTGTTTATTGGTTTGGTAGTTTTTGTAATTCCAGTAGACCTGTATTCCAATTGTAATAATAATTACGGAGACGATGGTATATAAAATCCATTGATATCGTTTGTCATTCATATGCCAAATGTATAAAGTTAATCTTTAGGTTATGCGTTTGGTTAACACACGTTAACACTAGTTAACCTAAAAGCCAAATTGATGTAGAGATATTTGTAGAGCAATAATTTTAAAAGAAAACCATCCATATGAATACAATTTACAACTCTTACAATCCTAATAAACTCACAACGTTAAAATATGTTTGCGTAAGCATACTCTTTGTTATGTCTATAGTTGGGTTTAGTCAGTCTCATTTTAAAGCTAATTACGATAGCCCAATTGCAGAAATTGAATATCATACACTAGATATAGTGGTCACTGTAGATTCATTGCAAGAATTACAATCGGAACTCATTATTACTGATTTCGAGGTGTTATTAGAGGAAACAAAAGCATATCAGAACTTATCTTTTGAACTGGTTTGTAATGTAAAAGGCCTTTCTAAAGGTTATACTAAATCTATGGCCTTAAAAATTGAAAGTACAACAGAAAATAGAGATTCCTTTTTAAGCCGTATTAAAAAGCTTAAGAAGGTAGCCATGAATTATTATACTAACAAAAATTAAAAAACTAATAAGATGACAATGTTAACAAGACTAACGATAATGACACTTATGGTGGTGTTATCTTCTGTAAATGCTCAAGATTTTCAAGGAGTAGCTACCTACAAAACCCATCGCGATTTTGATATTAAAATGGATAGTACCAAAGTAAATGATGCGATGCAGAAACAAATGATGGAAATGATGAAAAAGCAATTTCAAAAAACGTTTACGCTTACTTTTAATAGATCAGTATCTGTGTATAAACAAGAAGTAGAGCTAGATAAGCCTCAAATAGGGAGTGGGTTTCAGGTGTCTTTTGGTAGTAGTGGGTCTGATGTGTTTTACAAAAATATACAACAGAAAACGTACATAGATCATAAGGAAACGATGGGTAAAAAATTCTTAATAAAAGACGCTATAGTGCCCATAGATTGGGAGCTTCAATCCGATACCAAATATATTGGAGAATATATGTGCTTCAAAGCTACTTATACTAAGCAAGTGCCTAAAATGAATTTAGACTTTAACAGTGGTTCTAATAAAAAAGATGATAATACAGAAGAGGAAAAAGAGCTAGAAATGACCGAACGTACGGTAACTGCGTGGTATACTCCGCAAATTCCTGTAAGTAATGGACCTGCCAAATACCAAGGACTCCCAGGTTTAATTTTGGAGATTCACGATGGTAAGCTCACTGTTATTTGTAGTAAAATTGTAATTAACCCTGAAGAACAAATTGAGATTGAAGCGCCAACAAAAGGTAAGGAAGTCAATCAAAAAGAATACGATGTAATCATGGATAAAAAACGAAAAGAAATGATGGAGCGTTATGCACCGAGCAGAGGATCTAAAGATGGAGTAATTCATATCACCATAGATGGTTAATCCTCTTAACACAATTTTAACATATCTCAATTTAACTTTTCTTCATTTGTAAAGTCTTAAGGTTAAGATTAACACAGACTATTATAAAGTTTAATTATACTATTTAAAATGAAGAAATTAACACTCAAGATTGCGTTACTATTTATGGTTCTTATTTCTGGATCAAATTTGTTTGCTCAAGATTTTCAGGGAAAAGCATCTTATATGTCTAAAACAACTATGGATTTAGACCAGTTTGGAGGACAAGACATGACACCAGAACGTAAAAAACAAATTGAAGAACGCATGAAAAGCTTTTTGGAAAAAGAGTATACTTTAACTTTTAATAAATCCGAATCCATTTATAAAGAAGAAGAAAAATTAGCTGCTCCGGGAGCAAGAGGCGGAAGAGGTGGCTTTGGATCTAGCTTAACAGGTGGACCAATTTATAAAAACGTGCAGACTAAAGAGTTGCTAAAAGATGAAGAGTTCTTTGGAAAACAGTTTTTAGTTAAAGATGAATTAAAAGCTATTGAATGGCAAATGGGCACTGAGACTAAAACAATCGGACAATATACTTGTTTTAAAGCCACTGCAACTATAGCACCTCAAGGGATAGATTTTCAAAGATTTAGAGGTCCTAGAGGACCAAGATCAAAAGATAACAGTGAAGGTGCTAAAGACTCTATTGATGCTAATAAGCCTGCAGAACCTAAAATGATAGAAGTTGTAGCCTGGTATACACCGCAAATTCCAGTCAACCAAGGTCCAGGTAATTATTGGGGTTTACCGGGTTTAATTTTAGAAGTAAACGCTGACCGTACAACGATATTGTGTACTAAAATTGTATTAAATCCAAAAGATAAAGAAACGATAGAAAAACCTAAAAAAGGTCAAGAAGTTACACAAGAAGAATATACCGAAATTACGACTAAAAAAATGGAAGAAATGAGAGAAATGTATGGTGGACGTAATAGAGGTGGTGGACGAAGACGAAACTAAATTTTAATGTCGTCATTGCCATAGAAAACTAACTAACAAAATACCATAACCAAATTATATGAAAAATATTTTAGCACTGCTATTTACTTTAGCGGTAATGAGTTCTTTTGCTCAAATTAAATTGCAAGGGGTTGTTAAAGACAGTATTGGGTCGCCTTTAGAGTTAGCCAATATCATAGCAATTAACAAAGAATCTAATACCTTAGAATCTTATGCCATTACTGATGCCGACGGAAAATATGTTATTTCATTAGGTAAAAATGGAACATATAGTATACAGATCAGTTATATTGGATTGAAATCCGTAAATGAAACTGTAGTGACTAAAGATGTAGATATGACTAAAGACTTTAGCATGCTTGCAGACAATATGTTAGATGCTGTTGAGCTAACATACGATATGCCTGTCACCGTAAAAGGAGATACCCTTATTTATAACGCAGATTCGTTTAAAAGTGGAACAGAACGAAAACTTGAAGATGTTTTAAAAAAATTACCTGGTGTAGAAATTACTTCAGAAGGTAAGATTGAGGTCGAAGGAAAAGAGGTGAGTAAACTTATGGTTAATGGTAAAGACTTTTTTGATGGTGATACAAAATTGGCAACTAAAAATATTCCTTCAAATGCTGTAGATAAAATTCAAGTTTTACGTAATTATGCTGAAGTAGGACAATTAAGTAGTGTTCAAAATAACCAAGATAATGTGGCTATTAATATTAAATTAAAAGAAGGAAAAGAAAATTTTTGGTTTGGGGATGTTACAGCAGGTGGAGGAGTGGCTCCATCACCAAATGATAATCTGTATCTTGTGCAACCAAAGCTATTTTATTACAGTCCTAAATACAGTGTTAATGTTATTGGTGATATTAATAATATTGGTGAAGTGGCCTTAACAGGAAGAGATCTTCGAAATTTTGGAGGAGGTTTTAGACGACCTAGTTCTAGTAGTGGTACAAGTCTTAATCTTGGTGATAACGGATTAAGTGGTATAACAAATGTTGACGATTCTCAGTCGGTTGAGTCTAAACTAGCCGCAGTTAACTTTAGCTATTCACCGAATAAAGCTTTAGATTTAAGTGGTTTTTTAATCTATAACAGTAATAGATTAAATACCCGAGAAGAAAGTTTTGTGAGATATACTAATTCAGAGCTCGGTATTCCAGATGAAGAAACCATTCAAACCGGTAGAGAAGCTACTAACCAAGGATTGGCAAAGTTAAGCGCAGCCTATAAGCCAAACGCCAATAACCAATTAAACTATGATGTTTTAGCGCGTATTTCTGATGATTCTGAAACTCAAAATGAATTTTCATCCGTAGTGGGCAATACATTTCAAATAGATAAAGCTAAGCCTTTTAGTATAAATCAAAATGTAAATTATTATTATACTCTAAATGAGAATAATATTTTTGCTTTTGAGGCGCAGCACTTATTAAAAGATGAAGATCCATTTTACAATGCAATATTGGTAAATGATCCTTCAAATAATTTTGCTACAGACCCAGAAGAGCGCGATGCTTTTGATAATACTGCTGATGAGTTGGGATTGGATTTAGATCAATTGAGTTATGATTTAAATCAAGATAGACGTATAAAATCTAATCAATTAGATGCTAAATTAGACTACTATAATATTTTGAATTCAAAAAGTAATATTAACCTTACTTTAGGAACTATTTTAAGTACACAGAAGTTTAATTCTAATATTTTTCAGTTTTTAGATGATGGTACTTATTATGATCCTATTTCAACCGTTACCACAGAAGAAGGTGAAGTATTACGAAATGAAAATGATACTGAATATAATTTTAGTGATATTTATTTAGGCTTTCACTATCGCTTAAAAACAGGTAAGTTTACCATTACACCAGGGTTTTCGGTGCATGCTTATGGTAATAAAAACACGCAATTTGGGGAAACGTATGAAGATAATTTCTTTAGAGTATTACCAGACTTCGAAACGCAAATTCAATTTAAAAAGAGTGAGAGTTTAACGTTTAGATACAATATGCAAAACTCCTTTACAGATGTTACAAGTTTAGCGGAAGGTTTGGTTTTAAACGATTATAATAGTCTTCAGTACGGTGAACCAAACTTACAGAATTCACTTTCACATAATTTAAGCTTGCGATATTTTAGTTTTAATTTATTTAATTATACCAATGTGTTTGCTTTCCTAAATTATAATAAGAATATTGACCAAATACGATCGTTCACTAACTTTGATAATGTTATTAGAACTAGTACCTATTTTAATTCAAATTTTGCAGATGAGAGCGTTTCTGCTAGTGGTCGTGTACAACGAACGTTCGGCAAATTAAAAGCAAGTATGCGGGTGAGTTATAACTATAGCAAGAGTAATCAATTTGTGGAAGATGTAAGATCGGTAAATGAGACTTTTTCTCAAACTTACTCCCCAGAAATAAGTACTAATTTTAGGGAAGCACCAAATGTAACTTTGGGATATAGATATAGTGTTTCAGATACAAAACAAGGAGAAAACGATACGCAATTTATTACAAATGCTCCGTCTGTAGAGTTTGATGCTTACATATGGAATGCTTTTACATTTAGAACTGATTATTCATACACCAGTCAAAGTAGTAATGTAAACGAAACACAGTCTTATCAAACTTGGAACGCAAGCTTATCTTATAGAAAAGATGAAGATGCTAAATGGGAATACCAAATTAAGGCGACGAATTTATTAAATATAGATTCTGAAGTTAATAATGGTTCTAGTAATATTTCGGTATACAGTTCGGAAACCTTTATTTTACCTCGTTTTGTTACCTTTAGATTAACTTATACTCTATAAATTATTAGTATGAGTCGTCCTAAAATAGGTTGACAGTTTTTATAAAATTAAATCAAACCAGAGAAGTTATCTTCTCTGGTTTTTTATTGTGTATAAAATTAGGTGTTTTCATATTAAGATTCAAATGCGGT
>Ga0193951_1000705_pt1 | contig 14987 bp, 21 predicted proteins | sample BB_2_MG_FD_140370 | JGI IMG/M metagenome (GOLD analysis project Ga0193951, IMG submission 140370) | Microbial mat bacterial communities from the Broadkill River, Lewes, Delaware, United States - BB_2_MG | ecosystem: Environmental > Aquatic > Freshwater > River > Microbial mats | place: USA... | reverse complement strand
TAAAAGTAGCAGTTACATTCGCTGAGACTTTTAAATCTAATAAATACTTTTACGCACAAGCTATCGATGATGTTGCTGGAAAAACTCTAGCTGCTGTTGATAGTAGAGCTATGAAGTTATCTGTAAGCAAAGAAAATGTTGTAAAAGTAGCAGTTACATTCGCTGAGACTTTAAAATCTAAAAATATCGAAACTGTTGTTTATGATAAAAACGGTTACCTTTATCATGGTGTTGTTGCTAGTTTTGCACAAGCACTTAGAGATAACGGTATCAAACTATAAGGGGCAATGATGGCTGTAGAAGTAAATAGAGAAGATTTCGAAGAAGCTATCGTTAAGATAGGTAGAGTTACAAAAGTTGCTAAAGGTGGTAGAAGATTTAGATTTACTGCTTTAGTTGTTGTTGGTGATAAAAACGGAACAGTTGGATTTGGAACAGGTAAAGCAAAAGAGGTTCCAGATGCAATTAAAAAAGCATTAGATGATGCATTCAAATCACTTGTAAAAGTTAAACTTCATGGTTCAACTATCAACCACGATATTGAGCATAAGTATAACTCAAGTAAGATTTTATTGAAACCTGCATCAGAGGGTACAGGACTTATTGCAGGGGGTGCTGCTAGACCAGTACTAGAACTTGCAGGTGTTACTGATATCATTGCTAAGTCTTTAGGATCAAACAACCCTAATAACCTTGTACAAGCTACAGTTGAAGCTTTATCAAGAATAAAAGGATAATAGATGTCAATTTTACAAGATTTAAAACCAGCTGCTGGAAGCACAAAAAACAGAAAAAGAGTTGGAAGAGGTCAAGGTTCAGGAATGGGTAAGACTTCTACAAGAGGTCAAAAAGGACAAAAGTCTAGATCTGGATATAAGATCAAAAGACACTTTGAAGGTGGGCAAATGCCACTTCAAAAAAGAGTTCCAAAAGTTGGATTCTATTCAAGAGTAGTTAAGCCTTACTCTATCAATGTTGATAAAGTAAAGAAAGTTGCTAACCTTGAAGAGATCACAATGGAATCAATTAGATCAGTTTACAAATTATCAAAGGATGTAGCTAAAGTAAAACTTATCGGTTCTACTGTACAAGACATTGCATCTAAGATAAAAGATGAAAATGTAACAACAACTGGTAAATAAATCTCATGAACAAAGATTTATTAAATAAAATTTTAATCACATTAGGTTTTATTTTAATATACAGAGTGCTGGCTTATGTGCCGGTACCTGGTGTTGATTTAACTGTTGTAAAAGAGTTCTTCGACACTAATTCTAATAATGCACTAGGTCTTGTTAACATGTTCAGTGGTAACGCTGTAGAAAGACTAAGTATCATCTCTTTAGGTATCATGCCTTACATTACTGCTTCAATTATTATGGAACTTTTAGCTGCTACATTTCCTGCTCTTGGAAAAATGAAAAAAGAACGAGATGGAATGCAAAAGTATATGCAGATCATTCGATATGCAACGATTGCTATTACAGCTGTTCAGGCAGTTGGAGTTTCAATGGGACTTAATTCTCTTACAGGGAAAAGTGGACAAAGCGCTATTATGATTGAAATGGATACATTTATTGCAGTTGCTACTATATCTATGGTAGCGGGTACTGTGATGTTGATGTGGGTTGGTGAACAGATCACACAAAGAGGAATTGGAAATGGTATATCACTTATTATCTTTGCTGGTATCGTATCTGCGATCCCTAGTGCTATAGGTGGTACAGTTGACCTTGTTAATAATGGTCAAATGAGTTTCTTAACGGTTATTGCTATACTTGTAGTAATAATTGCAACGGTTGGTATAATTATCTACATTGAACTTGCAGAGAGACGTATCCCTGTATCATATAGTAGAAAAGTAGTTATGCAAAATCAAAATAAGAAGATCATGAACTATATTCCAATTAAAGTGAATCTTAGTGGAGTTATTCCAGTAATCTTTGCAAGTGCAATTTTAATGTTCCCTGCAACAGTTTTACAAGGGACTCAAAATGAAACACTTATAATGATATCTGATTATTTAAACCCTAATAGTTATACATATAATTTAATTACATTTGCATTTGTTGTCTTTTTCGCATATTTTTATGCTTCGATCACATTCAATGCTAAAGATATTTCAGAGAACTTAAAAAGACAAGGTGGATTTATTCCTGGTATTAGACCAGGAACAGGTACAAGTGACTTTTTAAATGAAGTTGCAAGTAGACTTACTTTTTGGGGTTCTATTTACTTAGGATTAGTTGCTACTATCCCTTGGCTTATTGTGAAAGCTATGGGTGTTCCATTCTTCTTTGGTGGAACAGCAGTACTTATCGTAGTTCAAGTAGCAATTGACACAATGAGAAAAATAGAAGCGCAACAATATCAAAATAAGTATAATACCTTGAGCGCAACTGGCTTTTAAAATGGCAATACCATTAAGAAAACCAAATGAAATAGAACAACTTCGCACTGCTGGTCAAGCAGTTGCGAAGACTCTTCAACACTTATCACAAAATATCAAACCAGGAATGACTTTACTAGATGTTGACAAAATGGGAGAAGACTTTCTTCTAGCACAGGGAGCAAGACCTTCATTTAAAGGTTTATACGGATTTCCTAATGCAATTTGTACTTCACTAAATGAAGTAGTAATCCATGGTATACCAGATAATACTGTCTTAAAAGAGGGTGATATCTTAGGAATTGATATTGGTAGTGAGATAGACGGTTGGTATGGAGATGCAGCAATTACAATGCCAATAGGGAAGATCTCAAAAGAGGATGAAGACCTTATTGCTTGTAGTAAAGATGCTTTATATTATGCAATTGATCTTGTTAAAGTTGGTATGCGTTTTAAAGAGCTTAGTCTTGCTCTTGAGAACTTTATTACGGATCGCGGGTATGTTCCACTTATCAAGTTTTGTGGACATGGAATAGGTAGAACTCCCCATTGTGATCCAGAAGTACCTAACTATCTTGATGCACCAACCCCAAAACAGGGTCCAAAGATTAAAAATGGAATGGTGTTTTGTATCGAACCTATGATTTGTCAAAAGGACGAAGAACCTATAATTGACCCAAAGGACAAATGGTCTGTTAGAAGTGCAGATGGGCTTCGAACAAGTCATTATGAGCATCAAGTTGCAGTTGTTGACGGCAAAGCGCAAATATTAACACAAGTATAACAAATGAGAGGAAATTAATCATGGCAAAAGATGATGTCATTGTTGTAGATGGTAAGGTTGTTGAAGTTTTACCGAATGCAACATTTAGAGTTGAGTTAGATAATGGTCATATAGTACTATGTCATATCTCTGGTAAAATGAGAATGCACTATATCAAGATATTGCTTGGTGATAGAGTTACTGTAGAAATTACACCATACTCTTTAGATAAAGGTAGAATCACACATAGATTCAAGTAGTATATCTACTTAAAACTTACAGTATAGAAGGGTTTTCTTTAGAAATTCAATACGAATTTCGCTCTTCTATTGTATACAATTCAAATAATCAATCAAAATATTAAATTAGTAGAGAAAAATAGTAGACGATCTTACTGTCTTATAATCAGCTACTATTTATCAATAAAAGCTTTATGAAACTTTTTGTTGCTCTTTAGTAATTCGCTCTTCTAATTTCTTTTTCTGATCAATCAAAAACATAATATTTTCTTTTAGGGCTGTTTTATGCTCATATGATTCGATAATAAACTCATAGAGTTTTGGTCTGTTTTGCTTCCAGTTATGTAGGGTTGTCTTATTGACATCAAGATCGTTTTCAAGTTTTCTAAGGCTTGGTCCTTTTTTTATGTTTGGTGCAGTCATCACTCTTCCTTCAAAAGTTGTTTCGGCAAAATTGTACCAATTATTTGAACAAAAGTCAAGAAAAAAATACTAATTTGTTCCAATTATTGGAACAAATAGGTTTTGAAGTTCTGATTTTGTACAATTCACTATGATTTATAAAGAAGATAAAGAGTTATTGATAAAAGCACTACAAACCTATAAAAGCTTTGGTATACAATATATTGATGATTTTAGTTACCATAATTTGCGTTCATCTCATGATAAACTTGATCTTCCTGATGATTTTAATCAGCTCGCAGAGTTTATTGAACACTGTTCATTGTGTGAGCTCTCAAAGTTAACAAACAAAAAGACAATAGGGTATGGTAATCCTGTAAGTAAAATTTATTTCATAGATCAGGCATTGAATATTAAAGATAAGAAAATAATGCTTTTACTTGAAGCGATGCTAAGACATTTAGAGATATCTTTTCAAGAGATTTATATAACAAATATTATAAAATGCACTTTGGATTTAAGTAAAGATAATAAAGAAAAGTTTTGTGACTCATGTAAAGAGTACACGTTTAAACAAATAGATATAAAAAGTCCTTCAGTTATTTTGACCTTTGGGGATACATGGAAGTACTTTTTAAAATTGGCTCCAAGTGATTCTATTACATATGGAAGACAGTACCAATATAAAGATATAGTACTTTTTCCAATGTTCGATTTGGAGTTTTTATATAAGAATCCTTCATATAATGATGATATGATACAACATTTAGAAAAAGTAAAAGGATATTTGAATAGTGATTAAAAGTTTGATTTTTTTAGCAATAATGGTTTTTTTCTTTGTAGGGTGTAGTCTACAACCACAAAGAGAAGCTATTATTGTGCCAGATACCAAAACAACACACACAGTTGCCGTTGATAAGAACACTACAGAAACTTCCATTCTTGAAAGTGGAAATGAACAAAATGTAGTGAGTTATCAAGAAGAGAAGAAAACGATATTGCAAAAAGACCATATTGCTATCATTTATCCTTCTTCTGAGATAAACAGATATGCTTTAGAAGCTACGAAAACTATAAATGGATATCTTCTTGAAGCACATAAAGATTCTCCTTACCACATAGAGTCAGCTGATATTATGACACAATCTCCAAAGAACATAAAAAATGCAATCATTGCAATTGCAGACAAGGGGATTAAAAAGATTATTCTTATGATCACTAAGCAGTATTTTAATGTTTTAAAAGATTCTGATATAACAAGTTTAGGTGATGTTACCATAGTACTACCTCTTATTAATAAAAGTGAAGTAAACATGGATAGCAGCTTAGAGAAACTAGATATCTTATTTACAGGAATAAGCTATGAGGATCAGTTTAAAAAATTGGTTGAATATAGTAACAATGCTCCTTTAGTTGATTTTTATGATAACTCATCTATAGGGACAACTCTTCATCAATTTGCTTCACAGCACCAAATCAAATACAGTAGAAAGATCAATGACAACAATGGTTACTATAAAAAGATCGTAAAAAGCTTAACTAATAGATTAAATGATTCAGCACTTATTTTAAATACTCCTATTGTAAAAAGCTCAATGTTATTATCAGCTTTAACTGCTGAAGAGGTTTATCCAAGTGTTATTTTATCTACACAGCTTAACTTTACACCTTTGGTTTTCTCCTTGACACAAAGATTTGATAGAGATAATCTAGTAGTAGCAAGTTCTATTGGAGAGTTTCCTGAGAATATTGAAGGATATAGTGAATTGCTTGGAAATAATATTTTATACAACTGGGTGAATTATAGTAGTATGATAGCTGTGGAATATCTAAGAACAGGAAATATAAATATCTTCAAAGATCTAAAGATCGTGAAAAAACAGGTAATATATCCTGTAAAACTTTACAAGGTAAGGAAAAACTCTTTCCTTTTATTACCTTTTTAGATCTTATCTAAGATCTGTGTGAGATCTTTAGTATCAATAATAATATTTGCTTCTTTTTTAAGAATATCTTTTGCACAAAAAGCTACTCTTGTATTAGCAAATTTGAACATACTTCGATCATTTGCTCCATCTCCAACAACAAGGGTGTCAGTTCGATGAATGTTTAAAAGTCTTTGTAGCCTTTGGATCATTTCACCTTTTGAGTAATCAAACATCATCTCTCCACCTACAAGACCAGTAAGTCTTCCATCTTTATGATGTAAAATATTGGAAAAGTCTGCATCAAGACCTAGTTTTTCTTTTGCAGGTTCCGTTCCTACTCGAAATCCACCACTAAAACATACTGTTTTATATCCTTTTTCTTGGAGTTTTCTAATTGTTTCATAAGCTCCAGGCATCAAAGGAAGGTCTCGACCAATCTTTACTACCTTATCATGCTCTAATCCTTTTAAAAGATTTACACGAGTTATTAAACTTTCAAAAAAGTCAAGTTCACCGGCCATTGCTTTTTCTGTTATTGCTGCAACTTGCTCTTCTAGTCCAAGTTCAGCAGCAAAAAAGTCTATAGTTTCTCCATCCATAAGAGTAGAGTCAAAGTCAAATACTGCGAGTTTCATAAAATTAAATTCCTAGTATAAATTTGGTATAATGAAAAGATTATATCAAATAGAGTATAAAACTTTTAAAAAGGCTACATAATTAATGTTTAAAAATTTAATAGAAAAATTACAAAATGATAGGTATGTGACACTTGAGACAACACCTGCACATGAACCTACTTTTGATGGAGTGATCGAAAAGTTAGAGACTTTAAACATCGCTTCAAAAATCGATGGATTTAGTACAACTGATAATCCTTTGGCAAAATTAAAATATAATGCCATGTTTGCTAGTTTAAAATTACAACAAACTTTTAATAAACCAGTTATAGCAACCATGAGTATGCGAGATAAAAATAAAATAGCCCTTCAAAGTGATCTTTTAGGAGCCAATGATTTTGACATAAGAGCAGTACTTGCTCTTACTGGTGATCCTGCTCATATGAGTGATCAACCAAGGGTAAAAGGTGTATTTGAAGGAAACTCTGTGGTTCTTTTGGAAATGATCAGCTCGTTTAATAATGGGATGGATTATTCGGGTAAGCCATTTAAAGTTAAGCCTAAGCCTATCTATCCTTTTGCAGTTACGAACTCTTTTGCTAAAAACTTAAGGTCTTTAGAGAAGAAAATGACTAAAAAAGTGCAAAATGGAGCTGTTGGAATAATATCTCAACCAGTATATGATATAGAAAATGCTAAAACCCTGTTGGAGTATTTTTCCAATGTTCAAAACAGTTTTAATGATGAGAGAAAAAAAGCTCAGCTGATATTAGGGATATTTCCTATTACTAAACTTCGAACAGCACAGTTTTTATCTTCCCATGTACCAGGGATCCATGTCCCAGATATTTGGACAGAAAAATTAGCTAAGGCTGCTAGAATTAGTGAACACGAAGAGTATAAAGTAGGAATGCAATTGAGTAAAGATCTTTTTGATTCAATTATGAAGATACACCCAAAAGTACATTTAATGACAGCAAATAGATTTGATATTGCTGATGAGCTAATAGACTGATATATGAAGCTTGCAGCTATAGATATTGGACTCAAAAGGATAGGGTGTGCTTTATCACTAGCATCAAATATAGTAAGTCCAAAAGAAGCAATTTTACGTAAAAATCGTAATCAAGCAGCTCGAGATGTAGATATGTTCTTAAAAGAGTGGGAGATCGATCTTTTGGTTGTGGGATATCCAGAATCAAGTGAAGATATGAAACCTAGGGTAGAGCATTTTGTTAAACTTTTAGATTTCAAAGGAGAGATCGTCTATCAAAATGAGAATATGAGCTCTCAAGAAGCTAAAGATATGACAAAAGGTGAAATAAAACATAAAAGAGATGGAAGAATAGATTCTATTGCAGCAAAGATTATTCTCGAAAGATATTTAAGGAATAGATAATGATCGGTGTTGATATAGTTGTGATCGCTCGAATAGAAAAAATGATCCAAAAGTTTGGAGAGAAAGCTCTATTGCGCTTTTTGTCACAAGATGAGATATCTTTAGTAAAAGGTCCTACGAGTGCTGCAGGTTTTTGGGCAGCAAAAGAAGCAGCAAGTAAAGCTTTGGGAGTGGGAATAGGGTCTGAGTGTGGGTTTCATGATATCTTTATATCTAAAACAGAAAAAGGTGCTCCTCAAATTACTTTTTCGAAAGATATCTTGCAAAAGTTTTCCATACATGACAGCTCTTTGAGTATTACCCATGATGGGGGCTTTGCTATTGCAGTTGTAGCAATTGAGAGAACAAATGACTAAAATAATCCTAAAGAAGCTTTTTTATATTATTTTTATGTTGCTTATAATATCTGTGATATCTTTTGTTGCTATTAATCTAGCACCAAATAGTTTTTTTGCTAGTGGAGAGCTTAATCCCAATATTACACCAGAAGCTGTAGCACAGCTAAAAGAGGTCTATGGTTTGGATAAACCCTTATATGTTCAGTTCTTCTCATGGATATATAATATTATCCATCTTGACTTTGGGATATCATTTGCCAGTGGAGCTGCTGTAAAAGAGGAGATATTAAGCAGAATACCAATAACTCTTACTATAAATATTATCAGTATGATCTTTATCTTTATAATCTCTTTATATCTAGGAATCAAAGCCGCTTTAAATAAAGATAGTTTACTTGATAGAGCTATTGGGCAGTTGTCCTTGTTGAGCTTTTCACTTCCATCTTTTTATCTTGCTCTTTTATTAGTATTGATATTTTCTGTGACTCTTGAGGTGTTGCCCATTGCTGGACTTCATAGTAGTGGACTAGAAGAGGGGACTTTTGAGTATTACTTAGATACAGCTTGGCATCTTATCCTTCCTATAGGAATAATCATCTTTAGTGGTATTGGGAGCTTGATCTTATATATCAGGTCTTTGACCTTAGAGATACTTAAAAGTGATTACATCTTTTGGGCAAAATCAAGAGGCTTAGAGAAAAGAAAGATATTAAGATACTACATCTTACCCAACCTGTATCCTCCTGTTATTACTCTTTTAGGTCTTTCTTTGCCAGGAGTTATAGGTGGAAGTGTTATTTTAGAGACCATTTTCAGTATAGATGGAATGGGACTTCTTTTTTTCCAAAGTGCTTTAAGTAGAGATTATCCTGTAATCATGGGTATACTTATTATTGGAGCTTTTTTAACACTTTTAGGAAATATACTGGCTGATCTTCTCCTTTTAAAACTCAATCCTAGTTTTAAGCAAGAATAATTTTATTACAAAATTGTAAGTTTTGTAATCGAATCATAAGATTTTATGATATAATCCTTCGAAATTTTTTTATGGAGATAAAAATGGCAATTTATAAGCCTTATGCGTATTTAAAAACTATAGATGGAGAAGAGGTAAGAGAATATTCAAAAGACTCGTTTCTTGATCTACTTCCGAAATTAACTACAAGAGAAGTTCAAAGAAGTGATCGAAAGATATTTTATATAGTTGATAATGTTACGGCTAACGGAATCCGTTTTTTTAAAGATGATTATTTTGAAATAGTAGATAATTAATTAAAATACTCTATTTGTCATAGTCAAAAAAGTTTTTTATAGCTATGACAATATGGAGTTTTGTTGTGCTTGAAGTAATAATCTTGATGATACTCTTCTGCTTCAAAGAATGGAGTATTTAATGTTGAAATAAGCTTTGTAGCTATATTCAATCCTTTTTGTTCTAATTGTAAGATCAAACTTTCACTAATCTGTTTTTCACTAGGCTCACTATAAAAAATAGCACTAAGATATTGAGGACCAATATCTGGACCTTGCCCATTAGTTTGTTCTGGATCGTGGGTTTCAAAGAACAGTTTTGCCAATTCTTCAAAAGTGACCTCTTCATCATTATATGTTACTTGTACTACTTCTAGATGTCCTGTATTTCCTCTACAGACCTCTTTATAGCTTGGGTTGTTAAGGTGACCTCCCATATATCCACTAATAGCACTTTGTACTCCTTTGAAATTTTCAAAAAAATACTCAACTCCCCAAAAACATCCACCAGCAAAGTAAGCTTGTTTTGTTGCCATTTTAAATCCTTTGAAGTCTATATTGTTATAGAGAACTTTTTTCGTTCATTGTTTTTAAAGATGAGATCTATTTGATCATTGTTAAGAACTATCTCTTTGAGTATTTTTGTCTCTATATTTTCGTAATCTTTTTTTTCAATGAATTGGTCAATATATTCTTTTGCCTTTTCAATATCTGTTGAAGGATCAAACTCAAGTAAAAGGGAACTATCACTGAGAACTACTTTTTGATTTGCAATACGAAAATTATCAAATTTACCAGTGAGTTTAAAAAAGTCCAGTTTATCTCTTCTAGTAAGAAAAAGATAGTTTTTTATATATAAGAATTTTATTTCGATCTTTAACTCCTCTTAATCTTCTTTAAAATTGAGTGATATAGAATTGACACAGTGTCTAGTGTTTTTTGAAGTGAACCCTTCTCCTTTAAAAACATGTCCTAGGTGTCCGCCACAGTTAGCACAAACTATTTCTGTCCGTCTTCCATCTATGTCAGGTAATTCTTTTACATTTTCTTGGATCATATCATCGAAACTTGGCCAACCTGTTCCACTATCAAATTTGGCATTGGAAGAGAATAGGGGAGTGCTACATTGTTTACAAATGTAGATACCATTTTTTTTATGGTCCCAATACTCACCACTAAAGGCCATCTCTGTACCTTTGTTTAAAATAACTCTTTGTTCTTCTGCATTTAATGTTTTATAGTTATTAGACATCTTCGTTTCCTATTTCGTATATCTATTTGGGTCTATAATTGTTATATAATATCTATTTTTAATATAAAAATCAATAGATTAAAACTCGTTATAAAGACTGTCTCTTTCAACTGGATCAAAGCCACTGTTCTTGATCAGTTCAACAAACTCATTTTGTTGCATCCCATTGGCACTTTTTGCACCTGCAGCAGAATTGATAGATTCTTTTTCTATCGTTCCATCAAGGTCATTTGCCCCAAACTCCTGTGCTAGTAAAGCAAGTTTTACAGTTGATGTGACCCAATATGCTTTAAGATTTGGAATATTTTGAAGAATGATTCTTGATATAGCAAAAGTTTTAAGTATCTCTTGAGCTGTTGGAAAATCAGTCACTTTTAAAAAGTTATTTTCTTTTTGATAAACAAGAGGAATAAAGGCATTGAATCCATTGGTTTCATTTTGAAGATCACGTAATCTTATCATATGATCTATTCTGTGTTCTCTTGATTCAATATGTCCAAAAAGCATTGTTGCATTTGACTTTTTCCCTCTTTTGTGCCAAAGTTTATGTATCTGTAGCCATTGTTCTGAGCTTACCTTTCCTCCACACACTTTTTTTCTGATTTTTTCATCAAATATCTCAGCTCCACCACCTGGCATAGAATCAACACCATACTCAACCATCATATCGATTATCTCATCGTAGGTTTTATTATACTCTTCAGATAAGAAGTGTATCTCAGCAGCGGTCATAGCTTTTACGTGTAGTTGTGGATGTTTTTCTTTGATTTTTTGAAAAATTTCTAAGTACCACTCTAATCCAGTATTTGGATTATGAGCAGATACTATGTGGACCTCTTTTATACCATTTTGGACACTTTGTTCTACTGTTTGAAGTATCTCATCATGGGTCATTGTATATTGATTTGGATTTTTTCTACTTGCACTGTAAGCACAGAACTGGCATACATCTTTACAGATGTTTGTGGGATTGATATGTCTATTGATATTATAGTATGTTTTTCTTTGAAATTTTTCTTCTCTGATAGATGAAGCGAGTTGTCCTAGTTCTATAAGGTCCCAGTTATAAAGTTCAAGTGCTTCATCAAGTGTAAGTTGAATATTGTTTTGAATTTTCTCTTTTAAAGTCATATCTATTTGTATAATCTCTCTTTTCTTTTTAGTTTATATGTTTCTGCTTCTGTTACATCAGGTATAAGTTTTGTTTCTTTACTGTGAATGGCTATGATATCTATTTCAGTATCTTTATAGAACCACCCTTTAGGAGTATCCTGGAGTATCTTATCTCGAAATAGTTGTTTTAATTCATCTCTAGTAACAATTAGCTCATCCATCTTTTCGTCTTTAATATGCTTGCAACCCATTGAGTTGATTAGAAATGCGCGCAATAGAGTTTGTGATAAAACTTTCCATAAGTTTATCCATCTTATCCTCTTTTGCCCATACCGGAACCATAACCCCACTTAAGTGTTCAACAGAAGCTTTGGCTTTACTGATTGTACCAATTTCATCTATAAGACCAACTTGTAAAGCTCCTTCAGAAGTAAAAATATGTGCATCAGCATATGTTTTGTGCTCTTTTGTATCAAGTTTTCTAGCAGTTGCCACATCTTTAACGAACATATCATAAGTATTTTGAGTGATCTTTTCTAGCTCCTCTTTCTCTTTTTGTGTCCATTTTCTTGTTGGTGTTCCTGATTCTTTATATTCACCCACTTTTACTGTTTGAGGTTTGATCCCTATTTTACTAAGAAGTTCACTAGCATCAACGCTTTGCATAATAACACCAATACTTCCTATCATACTTCCTGGATTTGCTATGATCCTCTCTGCCCAAATAGAAGCATAGTAGCTTCCACTTGCCATGATTCCACTAGCATAAGCAACTACAGGTTTTATTTGATTGAGCTCTTGTATCGCATAAGCGATCTCCACTGATGGAGCAACTGCTCCACCTGGTGAGTTGACCTTAAAAAGCACGCCTTTTATTTGAGCGTCACTTTTAGCCTTTTCTATTTTTTCTAGTACTTCATCAGCAACTAAAACAGGACCATTTAGTTCAATGATCTGTAAGTTTGCCTGTTTAAGTGTTTCACTATCTGTACTTGAGAAAATGAAATAAAGAATAGTTAAAAAAAGAACTGTTTTAAAATGGTTCTGTATAAATTTTATAGGCGCAGTTATAGGCCATAATATCTTACTAAGAAAGTTCATTGTTACCACCTATGAATGTATGAGTTGTTTGATTTGTATGTAGGATTATTGCAGTTGCTAGGTCTTCTTGATCTTTTATTTGATCTGGAAGTTTCAATGCAATGATATCTGCATCATAACCTTTTTGCAAAGTTCCTTTTTGTAGACCTAAAGCCTTTGCTCCACCTTTAGTAGAAGCTTTGATCAAAGTTTGAGCAAGTTCATTTGGCTCAAAGTTATTATGGATAAATAAAGCACTTTTTAGTTCTTCGAACATATTTAAAGAGTGATTAGAACTAAGTCCATCAGTTCCCATAGCAAGTGGGATATCATTAAGGTAGCCGAGGTTTAAAGTTGCATTGCTTAAAAGTCTATTGGAATTAGGACAATGAATAATGGAAGCTCCGAGTTTTTTTATCTCTTTGAGTTCTTTTTCATTAGCTTCAACACAATGAGTAAAGCTCAAAGGGGTTATTCCTTTGAATTGAAGTAAGAAGTCTAATGGTTTGGTCATAGCTGTATGTTGGTCTAAAATATTTTTGAAAAATTCTTCAAACTCACCACTATTATGATTGAGCCAATTGTTTTCTGCTTTAGATTCTAAAAAGTGAGCAGATACAGCCATTTGATTTTGTGTCGCTATTTTTAAAACTTCTCTTATTAAAAAAGGGTGTGTAGAGTAAGGTGAGTGTATAGCAACTGCTGGAATGAAGTTCTTACTTTTTTTAGATTGTGCTGTTTTTAGTTTTGCTTTAAAATCTGCAAATAATGTATCTATCATCTCTTGCTTGCTACCAAGGGCTTCAGTGAAGTAAACTACATTGATAGGAGACTCTATACACGACTCCATATCATATCCATATGAACTTATCGCTCCAATGGTCGTAGTTCCATTTTGAAGCATATTTTGTAGCTCGTTATCGATAAGTGTTTTATCTGCTTTTTCTATAAGCTCTTCTCTGTTTGCTATTACAGAAAAAAGCCATTTTACGAAGTTTCCATATTTTAAAGTGGTTTTATTTCCGCTAAATTCTAAGTGTACATGGGTATTGATAAGACCTGGCATTAAAACAGAGTTTTCACCAAGGTATTGAATCTTTTCATTTGGGTATTTTGTTTTTAAGTCTTCATAGTTTGTTACATCTTTGATGGTGTTATCAAAAGCTATAGCTCCATTTTTGATGATCGTGAACTCTTCATCACAAACCAATAACCAATCCGCATACAAAAGTTTCAAATAAATTTCCTTTTAGAGGTTCTCTTATCGTTTTTTAGATATTATAGCGAAAAATTATTATATTATGAAGGACAGATATGAAAATAGCAGTGATTCAAGGACCTAACTTAAATATGCTTGGAATTAGAGAGCAAAATATTTATGGACCTATGACATTAGACCAAATCCATGAGCAAATGAAAGGGAGTGCTTCTCAAAATGGAGTTGAACTAGAGTTTTTTCAAAGTAACTTAGAAGGTGAGATCGTTGACAAGATCCAAGAGTGTTTAGGAACAGTTGATGGTATCATAATCAATCCAGCAGCTTACACTCATACAAGTATTGCGATCGCAGATGCTTTAAGTGCAGTAAATTTACCAACTGTAGAAGTACATATCTCAAATATCTATAAAAGAGAAGAATTTAGACAAAAATCAGTTACAGCAAAAGCGAGTCTTGGTGTCATTACTGGATTTGGACCATTTGGATACCACATGGGACTTATGGCTATCACTCAAATAATCTCTGAGATGAAAGCAGCAAGAGAAGCACAAGCAAAGCAGGCTCAAGCACAAGTTCAAGAATAATCATGAAGAACTATATACTTCAAGATGAAAATGCTGTTTATTTTGAGTGTGGATATAGTTGTGACAATGTTATTTTTTTACGTCTAGGAAGTGATAGTTATTTTATCACTGACGGGCGTTACGAGATCGAAGCAAAACTTGAAGCAAAGGATTGTGAAGTTCTTATCTCAAATGACCTTATCAAGGTTGCAAGAAAGCTTTTAAAAAAATCAAAGATCAAGAAACTCTATTTTGATCCGATAGACTTTACTCTTTTAACTTACGAAAAACTTAAAAATGATCTTGATATCAAGTTTATACAAAAGCCTAACTTTTCAAAGAATAAGCGTATCATTAAAACAGATCAAGAGATCAAGTATTTAAAAAAAGCTATGAGTTTAGGAAGAGATGGATTTAAGACCTTTGAAAAGTTT
>Ga0193951_1000703_pt1 | contig 14995 bp, 13 predicted proteins | sample BB_2_MG_FD_140370 | JGI IMG/M metagenome (GOLD analysis project Ga0193951, IMG submission 140370) | Microbial mat bacterial communities from the Broadkill River, Lewes, Delaware, United States - BB_2_MG | ecosystem: Environmental > Aquatic > Freshwater > River > Microbial mats | place: USA... | reverse complement strand
TGCTTTTAATTGCTGGGCAAAGGATAATTCTATGCCGAAACGCTCAGATAATAGGTTTTGGCCCTTATCGTATCGAAAGCCCAATCCATGTCCCGGTTTAAGTTCTTCCCACTTACCTTGTCCACCAACGATGGTGTCATCCTTTAGCGGCGTGGCTTGAAATATATAGACATCATCTATGGTTTTGCTCAGATCTTTGGGCAAGTCTTTGTTGTAGCCATAACCTTCCATATTAGATTGTCCACCAAGAAAAAATACCAAGACCGTATCTTTGGGAAGCTGTGCAGAAAGGGAAGAAGTTGCTACGAGTAGAATACTGATGATTAGAATTCGCATAATAATAGGGTTTAAGTGGTTATCATTTATAAAAAAAGCCAATCTGTTAAGGACTGGCTAATTTAATAATTTTCTATTGATACATCTTATTCATCAACAAATGATCCATAATGGTGATGGCGGCCATGGCTTCTACAATGGGCACAGCACGTGGCAGTACGCACGGATCGTGTCGCCCTTGCGTAGTTGAGCTTATTTCTTCACCGGCTTTATTAACGGTGTTTTGTTCCTTTAAAATGGTGGCGATGGGTTTAAAAGCTACATTAAAGTAGATGTCTTCGCCATTGCTAATTCCGCCTTGTATACCTCCCGAGTAGTTAGTGGTGGTGCGTACCCGATCACCCTCCATGTAAAAGGCATCGTTATGTTCTGATCCTTTTAGTTTGGTAGCGCCAAAACCTAAACCATAATCAAAACCTTTTACTGCATTAATGCTCAACATGGCCTGCCCAAGTGTAGCATGTAATTTACCAAAGACGGGGTCGCCAAGTCCGACAGGTGTATTCTTTATCACACAGCTGATAATGCCACCAACAGAGTCTTTATCCTTACGCACTCGATCAATGTAATCAATCATTCTGTCTGCGGTTGCCTTATCCGGACAACGCACAATGTTACTTTCTGCATTGGCCAAGTCAAGCTCACTGTAGTTTTTATCTAACTCAATAGGCCCAACTGTAGAGGTAAAGGCCTGTATACTTATACCCTGTTGTTTGAGCATTAACTTGGCAATAGCACCGGCTACCACCCGAGCAATGGTTTCACGCGCCGAAGAGCGTCCGCCACCGCGGTAATCTCTAATGCCGTATTTGCTTTGGTAGGTATAGTCGGCATGCGATGGCCGGTATACATCCGCGATGTTACCGTAGTCCTTAGAGCGTTGATCTTTATTCCATATCAAAAAGCCAATGGGTGTTCCTGTTGCTTTGCCTTCAAAAATTCCAGATAGGAATTCCACTTTATCGGCCTCATCACGAGGTGTTGTAATCGCCGATTGCCCTGGTCGACGTCTGTTTAGTTCGCTTTGAATGAAAACTTCATCAATAGGGGTATGGGGCAGTACGCCTTCTATAATTCCTCCTACAGCTTTCCCATGCGATTCGCCAAATGATGTTAATTTAAAAAGCGTTCCAAACGAATTTGCAGACATATGTGGAGTTTTAATAATGATTTGATAATAATGAGGCCATAAAAATAGTTACTTATAAGTAAATGCCCAAGTGAATGTACTGTTTAGGGCATAAAAAAGGGAGATGATAACCATCTCCCTCCATTTATTTTGCTTTGTTATGCTTATCCACAAGAGCAACCGCCACCGCAGCCACCTGAGTTGTCACCACAGCTACCTGATCCACATGCTTCAGCAATTTCATCTTCTTTAGCTTCGCGAATCTCCATTACTTCACCTTTAAAGAAAAGGTTATCACCAGCTAATGGGTGATTGAAGTCCATTTTCACCTTGTCATCAGCACGCTCTAGTACGATACCGTTTAGACGGTTACCGTGTGCGTCTTGCATAGGTACTTGGTTGCCAACAGTTAGAAGATCTTCATCAATTTTACCTTCTACTTCAAAAATGTTAGTTGGTATCTCAACAATAGCATTAGGGTTCACTTCACCATATGCTTCTGCAGCCTTTAGTTCAAAATCAAAAGCAGAACCAGAAGTCATACCTTCTAATTTGTTTTCGAACATTTCTAACATCTTACCAGCACCAAAAACAAACCCAAGAGGAGCACTTGCTTCAGTCTTTTCAACCACTTCGCCATCAGTACCGTTAATACGTAATTCGTAGGAAAGGGTGACAAATTTATTTCTTCCTATTTCCATTTTATAAAAATTTAATAATGTTATTATTTTCTATCTAATTGGCTTCTTGCTGTCAATAATCGCGCCATAAGCCTTGTGCTGACACGTTTAAAAACGCATAAGCTGATCAAAAAAATCCATGCAAAGTAAATCAGATTTTTAAGACCAACCAATCAATCGTACTAAAAAGACAGAACAAGAGGGAAAAAGTTCAAAATACCTATTAAAAAATCTCAGTTATTGAGCTGACTTTCTTCCTCGAGCCAAGCTTTAAAGGCCTTTACTCGTTCACGACTTACTATGATTTCTTCTGTGGTATTGGTGCCAGCAAGCTTTAATTTTAAGCGTGATGTGCCAAAACTAACAATGTCATTTATAGCTTCAATATTAATGAGATACTTGCGACTAATGCGATAGAATTTAGCCGGATTAAGCTGTAACTCGAGCTGCTCCAGACTCTGATCCATTGCATAGTTAGCCCCTTGCATGTTACACACATAGGTGGCTTTCGATTCGCTGTAAAAACAACTAATGTCGCTAGTGTTGAGCATTCGTAGATGCTCGCCAACTTTAATTAAATAGCGCGTTTTATAGTGCTGCTGTTGTATTGAAGTATTGGCTTGACTAATGGCCAGCTGAATGGTTTTAATATCTTGTAATTGGCTATTGAGGTACTTATCTACGGCGTCTTTTAATTCTTGTTTGTTAAGGGGTTTTAGAAGGTAATCCAAACTGTTGACTTTAAATGCCTTTATGGCATATTGGTCGTATGCAGTGGTAAAAATGACCGGAAAGTTGACTTCACATTGTTCAAATACTTCAAAGCTTAAACCATCGCCCAATTGAATGTCAAAAAAGGCAAAATCAACCGGCTGATGTGAATTGATCCATTCCACGGTTTGCTCAATACTATCACATACCATGCAAAAAACTGCTTGAGGATACAATTCTCCAACCATCTTTCTAAGCCGTTGTGCGGCCAGGTGTTCGTCTTCAACTATTAATATGCGCATGCTCTATTGTAATTAATGGCAGGTGAACAGTAAATAATTCTTGGGTTTTGATAATGCTAATGGCTTTTCCCGTAAGGTATCGCGTGCGTTCATCTAGGTTTTTAAGACCAATGCCCGAGTTAGAGCTGTCTTTCTTCGGATGAAAGGTGTTAGTTACCAGTACCTCATGGTGGTTTTGTTCAATGCTTAGGTTGATTCTTTTACTACTGCTAATAACGTTGTGTTTAAACACATTTTCAACCAGCATTTGTACCGATAGGGGAATCACCATTTGATCATGCTGTGTTGTCGTGGGCAATTCATAGGTAAAATTATTGCCAAACCTTATCTTTTGTAAGTATATGTAGCGTTTCACAATACTTAACTCTTCTTCGATACTAATTAATTCTTTGTTTTCGAGTTGTAAGATATCGCGATAGAAACACGATAGCTCGTTGGTAAATGTTTTGGCTGCTTTCACATCCATTTCAATTAAGGTGGTTAAAGCATTAAGGCTGTTAAATAAGAAATGGGGATTTACTTGAGTTTTTAAAGATTGGTATTGCAACATTAAGGCTTCTCGTTTAAGTAATTCCTTGTTTTCGACCTCTTTGCGCCACTCAATAAAAAAGGAGCGGGCATAAAACCAAAGGGCAATGAAATAAAAGATGCCAAACTCTATCCACATGATATGGCTGCTTTGCTTTAGGAAGGTACTAAAACCAACCGTGTCAAATACAGAATACCATAGCCAATTGGTACCTACAATAACGAATGACCCATAAAAGCTAGATGATGTAATGACAATCAGCACGCTTTTAATGGGCTTATTGATCCATGATACATATTGACGCTCCAACCAACCAAAGATAAAACCAAAGCTGAATAAGCCTAAGCCCATTGTTAAGCTATACCCAATATTGCTGATTACAATTTTAGGATCTAGTATACAGGCTGGACAGGATAAAAACAAGAAAACAATACCTATACTCATTGATATCATGCCAAATCGGATGAAGGCAAGGCCTATGCTTTTGCTACGGTGACGCTTGTTTTTAATTTCGGTATATATACTCATATAGCTTGGTTTTATCGTGGCTAAAGGTAATTATTCTGAATCAAGGCATTTGTATAACATGGCTCTATTATGTGCTTTGCCCCAGTGCGGCTTTAACGAAGTACTGTCGTTCTCACTGTGAAATAACTTGGATGCCTTCTCAAACAAAGGTTTAGCTTTTGCCTTTCCACCTCCAAACATTTTTGGCGTATGAAATACATTAGAGCCTTTGCAGTAGTAAATGCGAGGATTTTTGGGGTTCAGCTGTTCGGCTTTGCTCAATGAAGTATTGGATAAACTAGAGTATTTGTAGCCGCGCGAAGGATTTGTTATGCGCAATGAATAAATAAAGGCTTGTAGTACATGTAGTTCAGACTCAGTCTTGTGTGATTTGAATAGAACATCTAATTCCGCCTGTGCTTTATCCAATTGCTGATCGATGGCATCAGCATCGCTAATAAAGTGACATGAACGGGTATAAGCATATGCAGCATAATATTGGGGGAGCCATTGGTCGTTCTCAGCTGCAGCTATGCGTTTAAAATTTGCTGCTATGGCATTAATCTCTTCTACTTGGTTTACTTTGTATAGTTGGCTAATGTTTTGTCGCATGGCTTCTTGATAGTTGCCAGCGCTAAGCGCATGAGCTAATGTAAGGCTTAATAGTAATGCTAAAGTTCTCATTGTATTTGTTTTAAATGATTTGTAATTAGACTAGTGTTTTTTCTTTTGGACATGAAGGGTAGGACTGTTTACTTTCCATTAATGGAGATAAATACCCCCAAGAATAAAAATTGTTTGATATCTGGTTGAATAGGCATCTGATAATAATCTCCCGATCCATCAGCCGATGGCACATTGCGATATCCTACGAGATGATCGCGCCCCAGTACATTTGAAAATGAGAAATGGATAATGGTGAAATGGTCGCCAATATGAGTGAGGTAACTTAAGTTAAAACTCAGGTCGTTGTAATAAGGCGCCTTCCTACTCATAAAGTTGCTATCGCCAGCTTGATGATATGGCCGACCTGACGCAAGTACCCATGTAGCGCCTACTTGTGTGTTAATTGCTCCTAAGTAGTACTTGCCCACTGCAGAAAAGGTGTGCTCTGATACGTAATTAGGAGTAACCGATTGGGTATAGTCTTTATACTCACGTTTGGTGTCAATGTATGAGTAGGAGAGCCAAAAGTCCGTATTTTTAAAGGTTTCTTTATCCCGATAGAAAATATCTATTCCTTTAGCATAACCTTCGCCATTATTTGATAGATTGCCATATTGATAATTGATAAAATTATCGTAAGCAATCAATTGGTCGTAGTCTTTGTAGTAACCTTCAATACGGAAGAGCCGTTTTTTTAGATTGCCTGTTTGGTAGCCCATTAAATAATGTGATGCTTTTTCAAAATCGATATTAGAGGTGTATTTAGTGTATTCGTTAATCGGATTTTGGAAAAAATGGCCCCAGGCTGCAGTTATTTGACTGTTTTTTCCTGTTTTATAGGCAAATGAGAGGCGAGGAGATAGGCTTGATTCTTGCAAATAAGTTGAGTGCTCATAACGTAAACCTGCACGAAAAGCCATATCGGCTGATAGCTTTATCTCAGGTTCGATAAATACACCAACAATATGATCATCCGTAGTTATGTTGTGTTGGTTTAAGACATTGGTGTTGGTATAGTCTTGATTAAAGGCCGTAAAAGCATCCGAGATGCCATATTTTAACTCAATGGCATTGCTCAGTGGCTGACTTATCGCCACGCGCGATTCTATATTTATTTCGCGGTCTTTCGTTAGATGCACGCCCGCCTCTTGTTTAACGTTATCAATGGTGCTGGCCATACCTGCTTTCAAGTAGCTATTATTGAAAATTGGTGTTGAGTAAGTTAAATTGACATAACCCGTTCCACCCTTGGTGTCAATGGTGGTAATTTGATCATCTATAGAAGTATTAAACTTCTGAACACCATAATCGTAAGTAGAAAAGCATTTGAACATGGCACCATTATCGTATTTCTGGCGATGCATAAAATTTAAATTGGTTGCTTCAACAGGTTTGATCCAATCCATGCGAGTGTTGGCCATGCTAAAGTAAGGTGCCATATTGGTATAACTTACCCCCGCTGAAGTGGAACGATTGGGCGCACACCACGTTTTTGAGGCTTCGGCACCAATACTCATTAGCGAAAGGCTGGTTAACTCTTCAACTGCAATATCATCCGATTCGAGTATGAGTATAGATGATAGGGCTTGCCCGTATTCGGCTGAATATCCACCAGTGCTAAAAACAGTACCACTAAATAAACTTGGGGAAAAGCGGCCACGTGTGGGTAAGTCAGGTACTTTTGAATAGTACGGTTTGGCGGCCAAGAGACCATCCACATAGACTTGTGTTTCGGCGGCTTCGCCACCACGCACCAATAAGCGGCCATCGTCGGAAGCCGGTTGCGTGCCAGGCAGGGTTTTAAGGGCACCATTGATATCGCCCAATGAGCCGGCTGTGGTGTAGATATCCATGGATTCAAGCGTGCTGGCTCTTTTTTTATCACCTGCACTAAACGTACCGGCTGTTATGGTTACGGCATTAAGGCTTGTAATGCTTTCTTTCAGAATAATATGCAGCTCTGTCTGCTCACTTGCTAATTCAACTTCTTGATTGATGTAACCAATGTAGCTGATAACTAAAGTGGAGTTATTTTGATTGAGCAGTACTTCAAAGTCACCGTTGGCATCGGTAATGCTACCATCATATGTGCCTTTAATAGTGATATTGACACCTACAAGAGGTGATTGATCTTTAGCTTTTACACTACCTGTAATGGTGCGTTGTGCTTTTGTTGCACCAAGCAGTAATAGAAAGGTTAAGATGAGGCTAAGTTGTTTCAGTATCATTATTTTGTTCTTTTGTGTTTTGGTTACAGAAGCAAATGTGCGGTATATTGGAAGCTATAGAAAAAATAACCCGACGAGCTGTTAATTGGCCTTGACGAATGGTAATTCATCGCTGATCCTCCGAAATCACTTGGGTAAGTTTCGTTTTTATATACAAGGCTAAATCACTATTTTCACGCTCTAAATATTAATCGGAGGGTCTTTCATCACCTTTCTACTGTGTCATAAATAAAAATCATGCGAAATAAAGTCATCATTATAACAGGAGCATCATCGGGTATTGGCCTGGCTTGTGCTCGCGAATTTGCCCAGCGTGGCGCTAAATTGGTATTAGCTGCCCGTAGCGCCGAAAAATTGGCTGAGATTCAAGACGAACTAAAAGCTGCGGGTAGTGAGGTCATATCTGTTAAAACCGATGTGAGTGTTGAAGCAGATTGTATTAAACTGGTTGATGAAGCCATTAATGAATTCGGACAAATTGATGTTTTGGTAAATAATGCTGGTATATCAATGCGTGCTATTTTTGAAAGCGTTGACCTTACTGTCTTAAAGCAGTTGATGGATGTTAATTTTTGGGGCACGGTGTACTGTACCAAATATGCTTTACCTCACTTGTTGCAACAAAAAGGTTCGGTAGTGGGCGTGTCCTCTATTGCAGGTTATGTTGGTTTACCTGGACGTACGGGTTATTCTTCCTCTAAATTTGCTATGCATGGTTTTCTTGAGGCACTGCGCATCGAAAACCTCAAAAAAGGTTTACATGTATTAATTGCTGCTCCGGGTTTTACAGCATCTAATGTGCGTAAGGCAGCTCTTACTGCTGATGGAAGTAACCAAGGTGAAACACCTCGTAAAGAGGAGAAAATGATGAGTGCCGAGGAGGTGGCTATGCATATGGCCAATGCCATTCAAAAACGTAAGCGCACTTTAATACTCACCTTTGTAGAAGGTAAAGTAACAGTTTTTCTGAAGAAATTCTTCCCGAAATTATTGGATAAACTGGCCTATAACCATATGGCGAAAGAGCCGGATAGTCCTTTTAAATAGAACTATCATTTTAGTAATCCTCGTCGGCATCTGTTTACGGGGATTTTTTATTGGCATCCGCCTGATTATGTTTTAATAAGAAAGCTTTCCCTTTCGCGAAAAGGGGATGATCTGTAAAGCTTTAAGAAGTCATGTGGACTGGTGCATTCTATTGTTGCAGGTTCAGTTAGTCATAAAAAAATCCCTCTTAGTATTTACCAAGAGGGATAATTTGATTTTATAAACTGTAGTCTTATTACTTACTTTTTATATTTGCAGCCATTATAAGACATGATGCTACACTTATCTATTTCACCAGAAAGTCAAACATCTTCTCATCTTCCAAATAGCCTTGCAGGCGATCGTTAATCGCTACAGGGCCAACACCTGCAGGTGTACCTGTGTAAATCAAATCACCAATCTTTAAGGTGAAATATTGTGAGACATGTTCAATAATTTGAGCAATTGAAAAGATCATGTCTTCAGAATTACCCTTTTGCACCGTTTCGCCATTTTTATCGAGCCTAAAATTGATGTTCTGGATATCGGCGAACTGTTCTTTGTTCACAAACTTGGAAAGAACTGCCGAACCATCAAAAGCTTTTGCCTTCTCCCAAGGTAAGCCTTTGCTCTTTAGCTTCGCTTGCAAGTCACGAGCCGTAAAGTCAATACCCAAAGCTACCTCCTCGTAATAACGGTGAGCAAACTGAGCTCCTATATTTTTTCCAGTACGGTTTATTTTTATCACCAATTCTACTTCATGATGAAAATCATTAGCAAAATCTGGTATAAAGAATGGTTTGTTTTTAAGTAATAAGGCGGAGTCTGTCTTTGAAAAAATTACAGGCTCAGTAGGCACTTGGTTATTTAGCTCTTTGGCATGCTCTACATAATTACGTCCAATACACAAAATCTTCATAATGCCTATTTATTAAAGTTGCGTAACTTGATGTTGGTCAGTACCTTTTTGGTGAATAAAGGGAAGTCACCTTTCATCATCCAACCGTAGTATGATGGGTCATTCTCAAGAATCTCTTCAACACTTTTGCCTTTGTATTTACCAAAGTTAAAGACTTCCTGTCCTTTGTCATTAAAAATAATACGACCTATGAAGTCTGCATTCTTGTTAAATGAAGAAAAATCATCTAAGAAATCAATACTATTCTCCAGCTCTTCATATTTATCAAGCTGAGCCTTTAACACCTCATATGTAGCTACAGTATCGGCTAGTGCCGAGTGAGCATTTTCCAAATCCTTACCACAGTAAAACTTGTAGGCCGCACCCAGCGTACGCTTCTCCATTTTATGGAAGATGGTTTGTACATCAACAAACTTGCGCTTTTTCATATCAAAGTCAATGTCGGCACGTATAAACTCTTCAGCTAAAAGAGGCACATCAAACTTATTGGAGTTGAAGCCTGATATATCACAGCCTTCCATAATTTTAGCTATTTTTTTACCCAGTTCCTTAAAGGTGGGTGCATCTTTTACATCTTCATCGTAGATACCATGTATCTCCGATGTTACTTTCGGAATAGGTATCTCTGGATTGACCTTATAACAATATGACTCTTCCTCGCCATCAACATTCACTTTTAAAAGGGCTACTTCTACAATGCGATCTTTGGCAATATTAATTCCTGTTGTCTCTAAATCGAAAAATACAATTGGGTTCTTAAGATGAAGCTTCATATGTTTTTAATCGTTTTTATAAATATTCTTAATAGACAAAAATAGGGAATTGCCCGATTATATCTAATAACTGCTCAAAAGATTTACCCTTGCTCACCTACCTAAGCTCTATAAATGCTTTTATACCGATGGTTTGTAGCTGTGTTACTTTTTTAAGATCAAGGGGACTGATGTAAAATAATTGGCACAGCTCGGTACTATGCATTAGTATTTACCATTTGCTGATGTATAAAATGGGGCGTTTGGTGATGGCTTGAAGCGTTAGTGGCCAAATCATGTAGTTTGATGACATTGAACAATTGGCACCAAGACTTGTTAAGATTTTAAATGCATACTTAACACTATGAAGAGAAGACAATTTATCAGTTTAATTGGAATGGGGGCGGCGGCAGCCTGTACACCAGCTGCAAAAAGTAAAACTGCCGAAACAACGCTTAAGTCAGCACCTATAACAGGCCATTTCTTTCCCGCTTTACCTTATCAGTATAATGCCTTAGCGCCATATATTGATGCGACTACAATGGAGTTGCATTACGATAAACATCACCGTGGTTATTTTAATAAATTTACGGCGGCAATAGAAGATAGTCCGCTGGAAACCATGTCGATGCCAGATATTTTTGCCGAAGTATCAAAGCATGGTGATGGCGTTCGTAATAATGGTGGCGGTTATTATAATCACATGTTATTCTGGGAAAGTTTAAGTCCTGATGGAGGTGAGCCTTCTGCTAAATTATTAAGCCATTTAGTGAAGCATTATAAATCTTTAGATGGTTTCAAAGCCGCTTTTTTCAAGGCAGCAAAAACGCAATTTGGAAGTGGTTGGGCTTGGTTGATATTAGACGCTGAGCGCAATCTAAAAATTGTGGCGACGCCAAATCAAGATAATCCGTTAATGGATATTGCCGAAGTGAAAGGCATACCTTTACTGACCATAGATGTGTGGGAGCATGCCTATTACCTGCACTATCAGAATAAGCGTGGTGATTATATTAATGCCTTCTGGAATGTAGTGAATTGGAAAGCCGTCAACAAGCGATTTGAAAAGGCTTTGAAAGGAGAGTGGATTGGGTAGCAAGACAATAATATATTAAAATTGAAAGCCCTTCTTTTGATAAGAAGGGCTTTTGTGTATTTTTAAGGAAACAAAACCAATATGTATGCGAAAGATATTGATCCTATTTGCTCACCCTATGTTGCATAAATCACGAGTTAATCAACAGCTCATAAAAACAGTTCAGGGTTTGAAAAATGTGACCGTGAACAACCTGTATGAGCAATATCCCGATTTTTTTATTGATGTAAGGCATGAGCAGGATTTATTATTGGCCCACGATGTTATCATTTGGCACCATCCCTTTTATTGGTACAGTGCACCAGCAATGATCAAAGAATGGTTTGATTTGGTACTTGAGCATGGATTCGCCTATGGGCGAGATGGAAATGCCCTCGAAGGTAAAACGGCAATGACATGTATTACTACCGGTGGGCGTGATCAAACCTACCAAAGTAATGGCTTGAACAGATTTCCAATTCGGGATTTTTTACTGCCATTTAATCAGTCAGCTCACTTGTGTAAGATGGACTATCTGCCTCCTTTTGTTGTTCATGGTGCTCACCTACTTGATGAAATGGCTATTGCTGAAAGATGTAAAAATTATAAGTGTGTACTTGAGTTTTTAAGAGATGGTGATCTGAGTGGTGTGCGCAACTCTAAGGAAGCTTATATGAACCAGTTGATTACATAATTAGTTAAATTTTAACCTCACAAGCACTGTACCCTATGCATCTAGATGAAATTTTTTTTAAAATAATAATTTACCTTTTAGCCGCCGTCATTTCTGTGCCTATTGCTAAAAAACTGGGTTTAGGCTCTGTTTTAGGGTATTTAATTGCAGGTATTGTTATTGGCCCCTATGTACTAGAATTTGTTGGTAATGAAGGTGATGGGGTGATGCATATTGCTGAGTTTGGTGTTGTAATCATGCTCTTTATCGTTGGCTTAGAGTTGCATCCAAGTATGCTATGGCGCATGAAACGCTTAATTTTTGGATTAGGGGGTATGCAGATTGGTTTTACAGCACTCATTTTTGCATTAATTACCGCCTTCTTCTGGTTAAATACAGCACAAGCTATCACAACAGGGCTTATCCTATCTTTATCATCTACGGCAATTGTACTACAAACTCTATCAGAAAAGGATATGCTGCAAACCCGCGGTGGTCGTCATAGCTTTGCGGTGTTGCTCATGCAGGATATCTCTGTGGTACCTATTTTTGCTATTCTGGCTTTATTTGCCAATCAAGTGGTAAGCGACACTGTTGGTGTAAATGAGCTAAACGAAGGGGCCCCAAGTGGGTGGTATCAATTGTTAATCATTATTGGTGCGGTGGGTATTATAGTGGTAGGTGGTCGATATTTAGCACATTATGTCTTTAAATTTATTGCCGAAACGGGATTAAGAGAACTATTTACTGCTACTGCTTTGTTACTGGTAATTGGCATTGCCGGTTTTATGGATGTTGTAGGTTTGTCACCCGCTCTAGGAACTTTCTTGGCGGGAGTGGTTTTGGCCAATAGCGAGTACCGATATGAATTGGAAGATAACCTAGAACCTTTCAAAGGTTTATTGCTTGGTGTGTTCTTTATATCTGTGGGTGCGAGTATTAATTTTGGGTTATTGTTGGATCATTGGCAGTTAATACTGTTAATACTTACGATTGTAATTGTTGTTAAATTACTCGTTTTATTTCTTTTAGGGAAGCTATTTAAGCTTGGTAAGTCGCATAATATGTTATTTACCTTTAGTTTAGCTCAGGCCGGTGAATTTGGTTTTGTACTGATCTCATTTGCCTCACAAAATGCCATTTACGATACTTTTACATCAGGTATACTATTGATTGTAGTGGCCTTATCAATGTTAACAACGCCAGTCTTATTTATCATTAATGAGCACATCATACAGCCGCGTTTAATAAAATCAGATAAGCGCGATCACGATGTTGTGGAAGATAATGGTCATCCTGTTATTATTGCGGGTTTTGGGCGCTTGGGTCAAGTTCTTGGGCGTTTTCTTAATGCCAATCGTATTAACTCCACAATAATTGACAATAACCCCCATAACATTGAGTATCTGAAGAAGTTTGGTTACAAAGTGTACTATGGTGACATTACCAAGAAAGACATGCTAGAGGCAGCTGGGGCTGCTAAAGCAAAGGTGTTGGTTGTCGCAATGGGCGAACGGCGCCAAATTGATAAGTTGGTGGAATTAACGCAGAAGCATTATCCTAATTTAAAACTTGTGGTAAGGGCTGTGGATGTGGCGCATGATTTGGCATTGCAAAATACAGGTGTAAATGCACATCGACAAGATACTTTTGATTCGGCTATTCAACTCGGTACTGATGCGCTTAATGCCTTAGGTGTTAATCCGCACCAAAGCTATCGATCCGCATTAACGTTTAAGCATCTGGACAAGCGCTTTATGAAAAACCTGCAGCAAAGGTATTCTAAAGATGACCCGCATTTTGTGATGGAGACGAAGCAGTTCTCTGAACATTTGGAAAACATCCTTTTAATGCAGCAAAAACATCCTTATCAAGAGTTTGACTGTGCCTGGGATACACATTCATTAATTGATGAAGCTATGGAAGAAGGCGGAGAAAACAAAGAGATATTGAAGTAGTAAATTGCTTACATAACGATTCTTGGTACGCTTATTGTAAACACATATTGGTGTAAAGATAATGTGTATGAAGAACAGGGATAATATTGAAATTGGGAAGCACATTTTTATTGAGATGGTGCTTATTGTGGCCATTGCCATGGTTGGAAGTCTGTTGTTTTATATTTCTATTGCTAAGGGGCTAATCTAAATAACACGAATAATATTAAAAAAGAAAGAGGGCCATAAATAGCCCTCTTGTTGTTTTGTTTATTTCTTTCCAAGCCATGTAAGCTTATGCCATATGCCCTCTAAAGGCCCATGTTTATAATTGTTAGCCCACCAGTGGCAGAATAAACCAGTTAGTATCGACAGTACAATAGCAATAAGAAAACTGTAGGTTGCGCCAGTATATTTGTAAAGTGCAAAACCGTAGCCGTAATATAATGTTGACCCAATGACGGACTGCATCACATAATTGGTTAGACTCATACGCCCAAGAGGTGCAAATATCATCAATATTTTATTAAACGATTTTTTCTGGAACAATAAGAAAATACCTGAAACCCATACGAGCATTAGTGCAATATCAGCCCATGGCGACACAATGGTTAATGCTGAACGCTCAATTGCCGCACTCTCAATCCAATCTGGCATAAATACACGCAGAGGGTAGAAGATGCCAAAAGCAACCACAGCACCTATCAGTGTTTTCTTCCAAAATGAATTGCTCTGGTCTGAAGTAACAAACAGTTGGTTTCTGCCCGCAACTAAGCCAAATAAGAACATGGCAAGGATGATAAAGAATCGCCCATTTTCCCAATTCCAAAGAATAACAGCTATTTTACCATTGGTGAGGTTGCCAATTACTGTGTCTAACATTGAGCTATTGGGAATGTACTCATGCATTTTGCCAAAATACGTCCAAGATACAGGGTCAAGCATTTTCTGGTCAGGGTTTTGAATAGCATGCAATAAAGTGCCCCACTCAACGGGTTGCAATAGCATTAGGGCTGCAATACCAATCAGCACTTTGCTATTTAAATAAGACAAAGGAATAAGCAAGAGTCCAATAACAGCATAAATGGTTAAAATATCGCCTTGGAAAAAAATGGAATTGATCATTCCAAATCCGAATAAAAGAACTAAACGCCAGGCAAATCGACCATTAAAATCGTTGCCCTTTTGTCTTTGGTTATTCGATTGAATAAAGAAAGTTAAACCAAAAAGCATGGCGAAAATAGAGTAGGACTTACTCGCAAATAAGAAAAATAAAGTATCCCAAACACCTTTATCAAGGCTTTGCATCCATTCTGGTAGGTGGGGTGGTAAATGGTAAAAGTCAAAATGTTCGAGGTTGTGAAGGAGCATAATTGCCACAATAGCAAAACCTCTTAGGGCGTCTATTACCAATAGACGGGATTTGTTTGAAGTCATAATTGTTTAGTTTGTGTAATGATTTAGAACGTAAACATAACAAAACGGAAGCAGGCTACCATGTTAAATCCTTATTTATACGTGTTAT
>Ga0193951_1000702_pt1 | contig 14998 bp, 14 predicted proteins | sample BB_2_MG_FD_140370 | JGI IMG/M metagenome (GOLD analysis project Ga0193951, IMG submission 140370) | Microbial mat bacterial communities from the Broadkill River, Lewes, Delaware, United States - BB_2_MG | ecosystem: Environmental > Aquatic > Freshwater > River > Microbial mats | place: USA... | reverse complement strand
TGTACCCACACCAATTACCGAGGAAAAAGGAACACGTTCACCAGAAGGTGCAGAGAAAGTAGTTATGGTCGATTGTGCTTTATTCGCCGTAGAAGAGCTGATGAAAAAGCATAAAGAATGTTTACTCTATGGGCAAGATGTTGGTGGAAGACTTGGTGGTGTTTTTAGAGAAGCAGCAACTTTAGCACAAAAATTTGGAGACGATCGTGTGTTTAATACACCAATTCAAGAGGCTTTTATTGTCGGTTCTACCGTTGGTATGAGTGCCGTTGGATTAAAGCCCATTGTTGAGGTTCAGTTTGCCGATTATATTTGGCCTGGCTTAAATCAGTTATTTACAGAAGTCAGTAGAAGTTGTTATTTATCTAACGGAAAATGGCCGGTTTCTATGATTCTTAGAGTGCCCATTGGTGCTTATGGAAGTGGTGGACCTTATCATTCATCTTCAGTTGAATCTGTAATTACAAATATTCGTGGTATTAAAATAGCGTATCCAAGTAATGGAGCCGATTTAAAAGGTTTAATGAAAGCGGCTTATTACGATCCTAATCCGGTTGTCATTTTAGAACACAAAGGTTTATATTGGTCTAAAGTACCAGGAACGCAGGGTGCAACATCTGTTGAGCCGAGCGAAGATTATGTATTGCCTTTTGGTAAAGCTTGGGTTTTACAAGAAATCTGGAAACAAGAAAATATAGAAACCTTAACTATTGTGACTTATGGAATGGGAGTGCATTGGGCAATGAATGCCTCTGAAGAATTAGGGATGCAAGACCAAATTGAAGTGATCGATTTACGTACGTTGTATCCTTTAGATGAAGACACGATTATGACATCGGTTAAGAAAACAGGTAAGTGTTTAGTGGTAACTGAAGAACCTTCAAACAATAGTTTTGCAAGAGCGTTATCTGGAAAAATTCAAGAAGAATGCTTTAAATATTTAGATGCACCAGTGATGACTATTGGTAGTGAGAATATGCCTGCAATTCCTTTGAATTCAACTTTAGAACAAACTATGATCCCTTCGACTGAAAAAGTGAAAGCTAAAATTGAAGACTTGTTGAATTATTGATTTATTCCAACTTTAAAATTCTACTTTTATTTGAAAGTGTATTAATACATAAGAGTTGATTGTTTAGAACATTGTTCTCGTTACATATTATTTTATAGCATTCTATAACCTGAAAGTTAGCAACTGTTTGTACAACAAACGGAAGTACTCCGGAAGCTTCACAATTTTCAACGTTTAACAGCGAGTTAATATCTGGAAAAATATGGTGAAATACTTTACTGTTTTTATAATTAAAAACACCAATTTGTCCTTCAAACCCTTGAACCCCTCCAAAAATCATTGGTTTTTTAATTGATTCACAAGTTTTGCTAATGGCATAACGCGCTATATAATTGTCGGTACAGTCAACAATAATATCTGTATTTTCTAAGAAGTTAACGCCGTTCTTAACTGTTATATAATCTTGAATACATGTGATATCTAGATCGTCAAAAATCGCTGTTAAAGCATGTTTAGCAGTTTCAACTTTTGATGCTCCGATATTAGACTTTGTAAATAGAATTTGTCTGGCAACGTTAGACTGTTCTATTTTATCATCATCAACTAATACTAATTTGTTGATTCCTAAACGGGTTAATCCCATAGCAACAGAACAGCCTAATCCACCAAGTCCTACAACAGCAATTCGTGAATTCTTCAGCAGATCAATTTTTTCTTTGCCTATGCATTTTTCATGTACTTCAAAAAATGACGTCATTAGTTTCGGTTAATTTGGCTTAAAATCGTTGTGTCTGTAATTTTAGTGTCCTCAGCTAGAAGAAAAGCCTTGCTTAAAACAATAGATAAACCTTTATCACCTTCAAAAGGAATAAATAATTTGTCGGTTGATTTGTTAGGTGATCTAGAAGGTACAATACATAAATATTGATCGTTAGGTTCCATCAAAATATTTCCACTACCAATATGTATTTTGTAGGTTCTTATAGTTCCTTGAACAATTAAAAACTTACCATCAATAGTAGCTTTGTCTTTAATTTTACTTAGCCTTGGAAGTAATCTTTCAAGAATAGATTTTCGGGTTTTTGCAATTTCTGTTAAATCCCCAAATGAATAGGATGTCCAATAATCTCTATGCGTTTGTCTATCTCCATTATTATCTTGCCATTCTGGGTCATTTCCGACACTACATACTCCAACAAACAAATCGACATCGCGCATAATTTCCGAAAAAACAATTTTTGGAACATCAATTAGATTCATGACATGGCCATCAGCATTTTTAAACTTTACTTGATCTGTGGCAACATATAGCCAAATTCCAGCATCGTTATAAGCATCGTGGTCATTGAGTTCATCAATCCAATATTCCGCAGTTATTTGGTGTTCAGGTAAATATTTTGAACACAATTCGTCATCACGCCCATCATCATAAGCTCCCATTAATGAATATTTCCAACCACGAAGTCCCGCAAGGGCATTAAATTGGTGTTGTTTTAAAATATGAGCCGCCATTCTGTTAGAATAGGTTTGCGTATTAATTTCTGCGTCTGTTAGAATATAAAGCTCCCGAAATGCTTGTTTAATGGGTTGTTTTAATTCTAAGTCTATAATTCTATCTCTCCAATCAACTATTTCTTTTTCAGTAGCAAAAACAGGATGCCAGAGTTGTACGGTGCAATTGTCATCAATCCAACTTATTATTTCACCATTAGCATTTTGCCATGTATTATCTATCCATAAAACAGAAGTAGATTGGGTTTCATTTTTAATTGTCCAAATAAGTTTTGTTGAAATAGGATTGACTAAACCATGATTTAAATAATACTTTTTAAAAGAAGGGAAATCCCAACTTCTATTGAGAATAAATTGATTATCAATTCTTTGTTTTTGAGCTGAATATACCTTTTGGATTTCTTTGATTTCCTTACGTAATTCTTTAAGTTGATTGCTTAGCTTTGTAGAGTTTTTAACAGTTGATGGTACAGATTTCATACTCTTACCATCGGGTTTTATCCATTGTTGGTTGACCTTGCTTTCTGTGATAGAAATATTGAGACTATAGTCTTCAAACAAAACAGATTTAATTCCACCTTCTAATTGAAAATCGGGAACAGCCATTTCCTTAAGTTCTTCAACCGAAACGTTGTATTTTTTTGCACCTTCCACAAGATATTTGTCTATGCTCTTTTTAACGTTATTTTGTTTTAGTTTTAATTTTATTCGAGATAAAGCCCCCAATCCATCTTTTCCTCTCATGTTACCCATTACGTAAATGCATGCGTTACCTATAGCTGCTGCTGCTGGACCAACTCCTGGCATTTTGGTATACGATTTTTCAAGGAGTTTACTTAATATATGTAATGTTTCTTTATCTGAAAAAGGGGACATTGTCCAGATAATTCCTTTTATGAATTGTTTGCTAGGATCGCATAAATATGAATATTGCGTGTACTCTCTTACTTCATTTGAATATGTATAAGTCTCTGTTTTCTCTGAAATAGGATGACTTACAGCAATGGAAAGAATCTCTTGAGCAATTTTTCGATACTTATTTTTTCCAATAGCATTTATTAACTTTTCTGTTTGTGCTTGAAATTTTTTAGAAGGTTTAGAGCTTGTAGCATCATAGGTTAAGAATAATAATTGATGAAGTTCATTTACATTTTCACCACTATGATTAACAATCGCGTTTACTTCGTTTCCAATATCATTTGTTTTTAATATAAACGGGACAAATTCTCCGTCGACTTGTACTATTTTACTCAATTTTGAAACTGATTTCTTAAGATCACTTCCCCAATAACTAGTGGAGGTATCGGTAAGACTATTCCATTCCAACATGCTTTTAATAAAGTTAGATAATTCATCCGATAGTCCTTCTTTTTTAATAGTGCGCTCAATTTGTTGAATAGCGTAGTTTGTTGGAAAATCACTTAGAGAAAAACCATAGGCGTTTCTATTTAAAGCTATAATTTTTTCATTGACTAATTCAAATAGACTTATCCATTCTTTCTCGGTATAATCAAGATTTCTGCGCATTAATCCATTTAATATTGCAAATGCAGTCAAGCGATACCTATAGATATCATTGTCTCTCTTTTTTACTGATTTTTGTTGATTTTCAAATTCTCTGTTGAGGATTTCTTCAATGTAATTGACGCTATCTATAATATATTGTTTTTGGTAGGTCTTAGATTCTTTTTTTAAATTCTCATATTCGGAATTTCCCGAAAGATCATTAGAACTGTATACATAACTTACTGAAGAATTAACTTTTGTAATAATGTCATCAATATATTTAAATTTTGATGGAGTTGTTTTTTTCTTGAAAATATTAAGCATTTCTAGGATGATTTATCCACCAACTAATGGTGTTAATTTAATGAATGATACTGTTGTTGACTTATCGACAAGTACTTTTTGATGGATGTTTTCCACTTGTTGATCATCAACAAGTAAAATAAAGCCATTAGTTTTAAAAGCGTCTAAAGCGATGTATAATTGCTTTTCTACATCTATAGATTTGCTTTTTTTGTTATTGAGTTTAGACTCTAATTGACCTGGTGTAACTAAGCCTTTTTTATAAGTTTCTACGTTGTCATTATACCGCGAAATCTCCAATTCTATTCGAGCCTTGATAAGCTCAGAAACTGTAATATATTCTTCATTAAATTTCAGTGTTATTTCATTTAATATATCACCTGCAGCACTTTCATCTTGAATTGTTATTGTGTTCATAAAACAGAAGTTTATTTAAGAAGTTAAGTTATTAAAATTATAATGGAGGTCTGTCTTTTTTAGGTTAAATTTTAAAATATAGGTTATTGTACGTCATACGAAGCTTTTATATTAACACTAGTCCTTCATGGAAATCATATGCTAATTAGGAGCAGGTACTTCAGACATTAAGCATAAAAAAAGCCTATCTAAAAAGATAGGCTTTACTCTTAAAAAGATTGTACGATATATACTTATATAACTTTTACATTAACTGCGTTTAATCCTTTTTTTCCTTCTGCTAAATCGAATTCTACATTATCACCTTCTCTAATCGCATCAACTAAACCTGAAATATGTTCAAGAATTTAATGAGTTGGAAGCCATAAAAACTATTCAAGAAGATTACTTTAAATATACCGGTAATGATTATTGAAAGCGAGAATATGCCAGCAATTCCTTTAAATTCGACTTTAGAGCAAACGATGATTCCTTCAACGGACAAAGTAAAAGCTAAAATTGAAGCTTTATTAAATTACTAATTTAAAACACAAAAAGCCTAAATCTAAAATTTAGACTTAGGCTTTTCTAACACTCAAAAATTGATTGATTGATTGATTGATTGATTTAATCCATATCGAATCGTAATCCGACAGATATGTTATTTTGGTCTACCACTTGATTTTTAAACAATGGATTCAGATCGTATTTAACATATAAAGCGACATCACCTAAAGCTATATATCCGCTTAGTCCGTAGATAAATTCGCTTACTTCAAATTGATCACGTTGTTTCTCTTTTTCGCGTTCACCATCTTCTTTATACTTTATCTTTTGCATATTCCCCAAGTTTAAACCGGCATAACCTCCTAACCCTATTTTTAGTTTTTTGTGTGTTGAATATCTAAAATAATCTTCTTTTTCAATCTTTTTGGAAGGGCCAAATTCTATATGCATCGGGAATACCAAATTTGTTGTTCTAAATTTTATTTTATCGGCATCTATAGGATATTCTTGTAAAGAAATGTCTCCATCGGTATTAACTAAGTAGTTATTATCTTTAATCTTTAACTTATTCCATTGTAAAGAAAAACCATATTTCAATCTCCAGAAGTTGGTATTATCAAAGATTCGCGTTTTCCATGCGTAACCCAATTCTATAAACCCAGATCCACCTAATTTGTATGGCGAATCTTCCAAATCTTGACCGTCGATTAAAGCATTATTAAATCCAAAGGCAAAGACAATATCTGTAGATGTACGTCTATCGTATTTTCTAGGTTTATCTTTTGATGGATTTCCAAAATAAATAAAACTATCACTAGAGTTATCATCGGCACCGATTCTAAATGTAAATCCATCACCACTAGCATCTTCCACCTTATCATTTCGTTCTAATAAAGCAATTTTATTGTCAATAATCGCTAATCTATTTTCAATATTTAAAGCTCTTTTTTTTGCAGCTTCTTTCTTTAAATCTTCTGCCTCTGCTGCTGTTATTTTTCCATCGTCTAAGCGTTTATTAATTGATGTTATTTCTATTTTCAGAAATTCGCGTTCCTCACTTTCTATTTTTGATTTGAGGCTTGTAAGTGTTTTAATTTTTAATTCGTTTGCCGACTTTTGTATGCTGTCCTTTTTTGTTTCCTGCCCTTGAACTGTAGCAAATGTTAGTGATAACACTAAGTATACTACCAATCTTGTAATTGTTTTCATAACTGTTCGTTTTTTGATTTATTGATGATTTATTGATTTGATTCTTCTGATGAGAGTCCTTATTTCCTCATCTATTTCTTATTTTATATTTATGAATATGTGATTCTTTTATTTCAAATAAATATTAGTTATTACGATCTGCAACTGCAGTTTTTACAGATTCGTAACTATCTTTTAAAGCTTCAAAAACTTTAGTTCTAAAAGATTGCCCCATTTCGTCTTCAACACTTTCTAATAGCTGAGTAGCATCAACTGTTTTTGATGTTTCTTTTTGTAGTTTTTCTCTAAACAATTCTTTACTTGCGAGTTTTAATAACGAATCGATTTCTTGTTCTGTAACCGAATTGTTTTCAGACTTTAAGGTTTCCATGGCTTCTGCTATAGCATTTTTGATAATAGTATCATCAATTTCTGTTTGCAACTCCTGATTTACCTTTTTATTTGTAGTTAATGCAGTTGGATCTTCTAACACTTCACGATTCTCCGCCAATTGAGTTTTAGATTCTGAATTTAGTTTACCTGCTTTTTTATAATCTATTATTTTAGATGTTTTAACGCTTGGCAACGCTTCTTGACTCTTATCTTCTACTCCATGTGCTTCATTTGCTAATTCAATAGATTCTTTTTGCTCTGGTTGTATCGTTTCTTTTTGGATATGCTCTTTAATTGCTTCTTCTTCGACCATTCGAGGCTGAATCACTTCTGAATCATTATTGTTAAAAAACGGTATTGATATAGCCATCAAAATCAATAATCCCGCTGCAATACTTAACCACCAATACATTGGTTTTTTAGATTTCTTTTCGTCTTCATCTAACCGATCTGATAATTTAGACCAACTCTCTGATGTTGGAGATAAGGTTCGTTTTTCGAGCTTATCTTTTATATTTTCTTCAAATTTAATTGGAGCCATAACTGTTGTTATTTAATTCTTTAATTTTTTTCTGAAGCATTTGTCTTGCTTTAAATAATTGCGACTTTGATGTGCCTTCAGAAATTTTTAATAGTTCGGCAATTTCCTGATGCTTGTACCCTTCTATAGCATACATTACAAAAACCATTCGGTAACCTTCAGGTAAACTATCTATAAGTAATTGTATTTCTGCTACTTCAATATTTGAATTGATATTGTTTGAGGAATCGTATTCTAAATAATCATCCTCTACAGCAAATTCAATATGCTTTTGTTGTCTTATATAAGAAATAGCCTCTCGCACCATTATTCGTCTTACCCAACCTTCAAAACTACCTTCATTTTTAAATGATTTTAAGTACTTAAATACTTTAAAGAAACCATTTAACATTACTTCTTCTGCCTGATGTACATCCTTTACATAGTACCTGCAAACACTAAGCATTTTTGGAGCATGTAACTCGTACAATACATGTTGCGCTTCACGATTTTGCTTCGCAGCACGCTCTATGAGTTTTGTTTCGTTTTTATGAAGTTGAATAACTTTCATGTTTAATTTTAAGTTCTAAATACGCTTCAGGTTGCTTTCTATTTATAAAGACGCAATTTTGTAGCCAAGGGTTGCCTGGAGAGTGAAAATAATTCAAAATAATATACAAATAACTCAAAAAGAGCTGTTTGCGATTTATTTTTTTCTATCAATAACATAATCCACCATAAGCTTTAGAGATGCTTTGTATGGTGATTCTGGATAAGTTGCTAAAATATTTAGAGCTTCTTCTTGAAATGCTTTCATTTTAGACACGGCGTAATCTAAACCACCATTATCCTTTACAAAAGCAATAACATCTTTAACACGTTGTTTATCTTTGTTATGATTTTTAACCGAATTAATAAGCCAAGATTTTTCTTTTTTGGTACAGTTATTTAAAACATATATTAAAGGTAAGGTCATTTTTTGCTCCTTAATATCTATACCTGTTGGTTTACCTATGGCTTCTTGTCCATAATCAAATAAATCATCTTTAATTTGAAATGCCATACCAATCAACTCACCAAACTTTCGCATGGTTTCCACTTCTGGCGAATTGGGTTTTACTGAAGCGGCTCCAAGACTACAACATGCGGCAATTAAAGTCGCTGTTTTTTGTCTTATGATTTCATAATAAATAGCTTCAGTAATATCGAGTTGTCTTGCCTTTTCGATTTGAAGTAGCTCTCCTTCGCTCATTTCCCGAACAGCAACTGAAATAATTTTAAGCAAATCAAAATCATTATTATCTATTGAAAGCAAGAGGCCTTTAGACAATAAGAAATCTCCTATGAGAACAGCTATTTTATTTTTCCAAAGCGCATTAATTGAGAAAAAACCTCGTCTTCTATTACTGTCATCAACAACATCATCATGAACTAAAGTCGCAGTATGAATTAGTTCAATAACCGAAGCACCTCTATAAGTGCGTTCACTCACCTCGCCATTGTTCATCATTTTAGCAACCAAGAACACAAACATAGGTCGCATTTGTTTCCCTTTTCGGTTTACAATATAATGTGTAATACGATTAAGAAGCGCTACTTTACTTGCCATTGAGAGTTGGAACTTTTGTTCAAAAAGGTCCATCTCATAAGTAATAGGTTGTTTTATTTGTTCGGTTATTTTCATTAAAGACTTTAACTCTGTAAAATTACAAATTCTATTAGCTTTTCATTCAAAAAAAAAGGAATTATAGCATTTTAACTTTTAGTACTCAAAAATATTTGTAACTTTATGGAATTAATCTAAAAAATCATAAAACACATGAAAAAAACTACTTTATTATTGGCATTATTTTTTGCTTCAAACCTTATGTTTGCTCAAGAAGTATTGTCTGAAGATTTTGAAGCTGGACTTACAGTACCGACGGGTTGGACAATTGAAGATTTAACAACAAGTGGCGAAATATGGACAATTGAAACTGGCGGTGAAGCTGGAGGATTTACGGCACCTAACACTTTACTTTATGAGAGTGGTTTAGAAGGTAACTACGCTACTATGGATAGTGATGGTTATGGTGAGACAGGAGGTGCAGAGAACACCACCCTAACAAGCCCTGTCTTTGACGCTTCTTCTTTAACTTCAGCGACACTTACTTTTGACACTGTTTATAACGGAAATTTTGGAGGACTTGGTGAAATAGAAGTGTACAATGGTAGTGCATGGGTAAACGTTCAAACTTATGCTACTGCAATTGGAAGTACACCTAATACCACTATAACTGGTTCTCAATTATTTGATATATCAGAAATAGCAGGTGTAACTAATGCACAAATAAGATTTGTATGGACAGGTAATTGGTCTATATCTTGGTCTATTGACAATATATCTGTTTTTCAGTGTACAGAAACAGCAGCTCCTGCTGTAGCAACAACTCCTCTGCCTGCTGATGCTGCAACAGCTATTGGTATTACTGCTGATGGCGGCTTAAATTTTAGCTGGAACGACGCAGGTAACGCTGGTGATAACTACACATTAAATATTGGTACTACCAATCCACCGTCACAAGCAATTGAAGGTATTGAAAATGGAGTATTAATTACAGGTTTAGGTCTTAGTACAACTTATTTTTGGAGTATTGACATTACAAATTGCTTTGGAACTACAACAAGTTCTGTTTGGAGTTTTACAACTGATGATCAATTCTTAAGTATTGGAGAAGAAGTTTCATTAGAAACTCTTAATGTATATCCTAATCCTACTTCTGATGTTTTAAATATTAAATCATCACAAGATGTTGATAATGTAACTGTATTTAACTTACTTGGTCAAAATGTAGCAAATTTCACTAAAAATGAAATAAACAATTCATCTATTGACTTATCAGAATTATCTAAAGGTCTTTACTTAGTTAAGATTTCTTCTGGAACTAAAACTAAAACTCTTAGAGTTACTAAAGAGTAATTAATTAGAGCTCTTTAATATTACAAGAAAAAGCGGCAATTGCCGCTTTTTTTTATTTCTAAAACTAAAAAATTCACATTATGTTTTAGCTTTTATTTGCCAATTGTCCGCAAGCGGCATCAATATCTTTACCTCTACTTCTTCTTACTGTCACAGTAATATTATTAGCTTCTAGCACGGATACGTACATATCTATAGCTTTTGAGTTGGCTTGTTGAAATTCGCCATCGTCAATTGGATTATATTCTATAAGGTTGACTTTACTCGGAGCAAATTTGCAGAACTCTACCAATGCTTCAGCATCTTTTCGTTTATCATTAATACCATCCCAAACGACATACTCATAAGTAATTCTATTTTTAGTTGCGGCATACCAATATTGCAACGCTTCTCTTAGATCGGCTAAAGGAAATGTAGCATTAAAAGGCATTATAGATGTACGTATGTCATCTATTGCAGAATGTAATGATACCGCTAACTTAAACTTTACATTTTCATCAGCCATTTTTTTAATCATTTTTGGTACTCCAGAAGTTGAAACCACAATACGCTTTGGAGACATTCCTAAACCTTCTGGTGAAGTAATTTTGTCAATGGCTTTAAGAACATTATTGTAGTTCATTAAAGGTTCTCCCATTCCCATAAATACAATATTACTTAAAGGTCTATTATGATATAATCTACTTTCATTATCTATAGCAACAACTTGATCATAAATTTCATCTGGATTTAGATTTCGCATGCGTTTTAATCGCGCTGTTGCACAAAACCTACAATCGAGACTACAACCTACTTGAGAAGAGACACAAGCTGTGGTTCTAGTTGCTGTTGGGATAAGTACTGATTCTACAATTAAATCATCATGTAATCGTACTGCATTTTTTATAGTACCATCAGAGCTCCGTTGCATCTGATCTACTTTGATATGATTAATAACAAAATTATCCTCAAGCATTTGTCTAGTTTCTATAGATATATTGGTCATATCTTCAAAACTATAGGCTGATTTTTGCCACAACCATTCGTACACTTGATTTCCTCTAAAGGCTTTATCGCCTTGTTTTACGAAGAATGCTCTAAGTTGCTCTTTAGTTAAAGCGCGTATGTCTTTCTTTTTTACTTCCATTTGATGCAAAAGTACTTAAATGAATTTGGTTTTCTTACACAAATAAAAAAGCCTCAACTAAGAGGCTTTTAAATATAGGGTATATTCTTATTTTAGATGATAAGCATCGCATCACCATAAGAATAGAATTTATACTTTTCTTTTACTGCTTCTTCATAAGCCTTTTTAATAAAATCATGACCTGCAAAAGCAGATGTCATCATTAATAAGGTTGATTTTGGTGTATGAAAATTAGTAATCATACAATTTGCAATACTAAAATCGTAAGGTGGGAAAATAAATTTATTGGTCCAGCCTTCAAATTCATTAAGTCTTCCGTTTGAAGACACAGAACTTTCAACGGTACGCATTGATGTTGTACCAACAGCACATACACGTTTTTTATTTTCTATTCCTCTATTTACTATATCTGCAGCTTGTTTTGTAATAATAATCTCTTCGCTATCCATTTTGTGCTTAGATAAATCCTCTACCTCAACAGGGTTAAAAGTTCCTAAACCAACATGTAATGTCACTTCTGCCGTCTCTACACCTTTAATTTCTAAACGTTTTAATAAATGTTTAGAGAAATGTAAACCTGCTGTTGGTGCTGCTACTGCTCCTTCGTTTTTTGCATATATGGTTTGATAGCGCTCTTCATCTTCTGGCTCTACAGCTCTATTAATATATTTTGGTAAAGGTGTTTCACCAAGCTCCGTTAATTTTGTTCTAAAGTCCATATAAGACCCGTCATAAAGGAAACGCAAGGTTCTACCTCTTGAAGTTGTATTATCTATAACCTCAGCAACAAGAGTTTCGTCTTCGCCAAAATATAATTTATTACCGATTCTAATTTTACGAGCAGGATCTACTAATACATCCCAAAGACGTTGGTCTTGGTTTAATTCGCGTAATAAAAACACTTCGATACGTGCTCCTGTTTTTTCTTTATTACCGTATAAACGTGCTGGAAAAACTTTAGTATCATTCATTATCATCACATCACCTTCATCAAAATAATCGATAATGTCTTTGAAAAGTTTGTGTTCTATAGTTTGTTTTTCTCTATTCAATACCATTAACCTAGATTCATCTCTGTGTTCAGCAGGATGCTCGGCTAGTAATTCGTCTGGAAGGTCAAAACTAAAGTGTGATAATTTCATGTATTTTATTATTTTTTTAGAATTAGCAAATATACAATCTCAACATAGGCCTTGTCAAGTAAATAGGTGTTTATTTTACTTTGAGTGGCTTAAAAAAACGTTAGATCAGTTAATTGAACTAATAAAACAGAAATTTACAGATGGTTAGTGGTTTTAATTCTGAGATTAGATTTTTAATAAATCGTTATGTTATACTAAATCCTATGGTTTTAAAATCTTCCCAAAATTGCGGATAAGATTTACTTACGACCTCTGCGTTTTTTATTGCCAATGTTGTTTTTAATCCTAATGGCGCAAAGGCCATAGCCATTCTATGATCGTTATATGTTGCGATTGAAACGTCGGTTGTTATTTTATTTGAAGCTTTTAAATGCAATGCGTTTTCTGTAATTTCTACCTGAGCTCCTAATTTTTCTAATTCTGTTTTAAGTGCGACTAAACGATCTGTCTCTTTAATTTTTAGCGTATGTAAACCTATCATATGACATTCTAACCCTAAACCAAATGCGGTAACAGCTATAGTTTGTGCTATATCTGGTGCATTACTTAAATCTAATTTGATAATAGTTTTTGTTTCAACACTTGACGATTTACGAAGGGTTATGGCATCGTCTAAAAAAGTGGTTGTAACTCCAAACTTTTTATAAATGGTTGCCAAAACAGAATCTCCTTGTAAGCTTTTTTCTTTATAAGATGCTATTGTTAGTTCTTTACCAACATCACTTAATGCAATAACACTATAAAAATAAGAAGCAGAAGACCAATCTGACTCCACTGTTAAAGTACAAGGTTTAATCTCTGATGTTTGAGGTTTTACAGAAATGATATTATCAATAAAACTCGTTTTAACATCTATTTCATTTAATAAACTCAATGTCATATTGATATATGGCACAGAGGTTATTTTACCTTTTAAAGTAAGCTCTAAACCATTTTCTAATTTAGACGCAATAAGCAATAGTGCAGAAATATATTGACTACTAACATTAGCATCTAAAGTGACTTCTTTTTTATTTAATGTGTTCCCAACTATTTTTAATGGAGGGAAACCATCATTTTCTAAATATGTAATATCTGCTCCAAGGGTTTTTAGAGCATCGACCAATATTTTAATTGGGCGTTCTTTCATTCGTTTAGATCCTGTTATTGTTACTTCTCTGCCCTTTTGAATAGAGAAATAAGCTGTAAGAAATCGCATAGCTGTACCTGCGTGATGGATATCTATAAGCTGATCTGTTGAAGTTAAAGCCTTTTGCATTAACACCGAGTCATCTGAATTAGAGATGTTCTTAATACTAATCTGAGGATATAAAGCTTGCAATAACAATAATCGGTTAGATTCGCTTTTAGATCCTGTGATTTGAATCGTTTGTTGATTTTGAAGTTTTGATTTTTGGATATTAATGTCCATAAGGCATCTCTAAAATAGGTTGATATGACAAAACTACTTTAATTTCTCGTTATTATGATGCCTGTTATGATCGCGTTTTGTTTTCTTATGCATTTTTTTATCAAAAGCTTCTTGTAAATCAATACCTGTTTGATTGGCTAAGCAAAGTACAACAAACATAACATCAGATAGTTCTTCGCTTAAATCTTTATCTTTATCACTTTCTTTTTCACTTTGCTCACCATAACGTCTGGCAATAATTCGTGCAACCTCTCCAACCTCTTCTGTTAATTGAGCCATATTAGTAAGCTCGTTAAAATAACGTACGCCATGTGCATTAATCCAATCATCAACTTCTTTTTGTGCGTTTTTAATGTTCATATTTAGTTTTTAGTTAGTATAATTTGTTCTGCTTGTTTCTCTACAATTTTAGTATAAAAAGCCTTAAAACCTTTATAATTTTCTGGTAAAATAAGTGTATTAACGATATCTAATTGAACTTTTAATTGTAAATAATTTCCATTTTGTTGCGCAAGATAAGTAAACTTAACGTCAGAGTTTTTGAATTGTATATAAGTCTGGTAATACTGCAGAACTGATTGCCAGTATTAAAAGCAATCTACTCGATTTAGAATCTACAAGTATAGAGGTTGTATAAGCGACCAATCCATGACCAAATAGTGATGCCATGATATCACTCTTTATTTTTAGAATCGATGATAATAGTTACTGGACCATCATTAACTAAGTGCACTTTCATATCTGCGCCGAATTCTCCGGTTTGTATCTTTTTTCCCAAAGTCTTTTGAAGCGTTTCTATAAAACTTTCATACAACGGAATAGCTACATCTGGTTTTGCTGCTTTTATATAACTTGGTCTATTTCCTTTTTTTGTACTAGCATGAAGCGTAAATTGACTTACCAAAATTACATCCCCTTCTGCATCTTTTAATGATTTGTTCATCACTCCGTCTTCATCAGGAAAAATACGAAGATTGGTTATTTTATTACAGAGCCAATTAATATCTTCTTGGCTGTCTTCGT
>Ga0193951_1000701_pt1 | contig 15026 bp, 14 predicted proteins | sample BB_2_MG_FD_140370 | JGI IMG/M metagenome (GOLD analysis project Ga0193951, IMG submission 140370) | Microbial mat bacterial communities from the Broadkill River, Lewes, Delaware, United States - BB_2_MG | ecosystem: Environmental > Aquatic > Freshwater > River > Microbial mats | place: USA... | reverse complement strand
CGTCTGTGCGTCTGTGCGTCTGTGCGTCTGTGCGTCTGTGCGTCTGTGCGTCTGTGCGTCTGTGCGTCTGTGCGTCTGTGCGTCTGTGCGTCTGTGCTGGTGTCTGTTGCTGGCTTGCGGCATAGTGCCGGACATCGACAATGTATAGGCAGAGGGATTGTTATGACGCCAGTTATTGAGCTACTGAAAGCCCACCGTTCCATTCGTAAATTTACCGACCAGTCCGTTGAACAATCTATCGTTGAAGAGTTGGTGGTCGCTGGTCAGGCGGCAGCAACGTCAAGCTTTATTCAGGCTTGTACCGTGCTTCAGGTAAATGACCCTGCCAAGCGTGAAAAACTGGCTCAGTGGGCCGGGCCGCAGCCCTATGTTGAACAGGCACCGCAGTTTCTGGTGTTCTGTGCCGATATGAAACGGCACCAGCTGGTGTGTGAGATGCACGATGCGCCGATGGCGAGTGGTTTCACCGAGCAGTTCCTCACCGCTTCACTGGACTGTGGGTTGTTTGCCCAGAATCTGGTGGTGGCGGCTGAATCACTGGGGCTGGGTGTGGTGTATATCGGTGGTCTGCGCAACAAGATTGCCGAGGTCGCCGATCTGCTGGACCTGCCAGAGCTGGTGTACCCGGTATTTGGTCTCTGTCTGGGCTACCCGGATCAGGACCCGGAAACCAAACCTCGCCTGCCGGTATCCGTGGTACTCAAGCAGGACAGCTATGATGACAGTCAGGATGCTGCGACGATTGCCGAATATGATGAGGTGGTCCGGGCGTACTATGCCAGCCGTACCGGTGGCACTAAAGAGATGAGCTGGAGTGAACAGATCTCCGGTATGCTCAGTAAAGAAGCTCGCCCGCATATGCTGCCATTCCTGCAGCAACGAGGCTTCCTGAACAAGTAAATGTAGTTATCCATACTGCAGTCGGGGTGGCGGGAATGCCACCTCTGTTCGATGTTTGTCACCGTGCGTCAGGGAGTGAGGCCGGGTGATCGTGTTCTGGTTGTTCACAGTCCATGTGGTATCCCGTTGTTGTGGTATTGGGATGGCTGTTGATGGTTCTGCCCGCGCAGGCTGCACCACCTTCATCATTCAGTAAAGCCAAAAAGGTGGCGGCCGGTATTTACCGTGATCGTCCAACAAGTTTCTATTGTGGTTGTACCTACCAGTTAAAAGGTAAAAAGCTGATCCCGGATCTGCCCGCTTGTGGCTACAGTCCGCGAAAAAACCGTAAGCGTGCCAGCCGTATTGAGTGGGAGCATGTGGTGCCCGCCTGGCAGCTGGGGCACCAGCTTCAGTGCTGGCAGGACGGTGGTCGAAAAAACTGTCGTAAAAATAAGCGCTTCAAAACCATGGAGTCAGACCTTCATAATCTGGTTCCGGCGGTTGGTGAGGTAAATGGTGATCGATCAAATTACCGTTTTGCAATGCTGGCCGGTGAGCCGCGTCGTTATGGTCAGTGTGATTTCGAGGTCGATTTCAAAGCACGGAAAGCGGAGCCTCGGGAGGCTGTACGGGGCGACATTGCACGGATCTACTTCTATATGCAGGATCGCTATGGCTTCCGGCTAAGCAAACAGCAGCGGCGGTTACTGACGGCCTGGCATAGGGCTGATCCTGTGGATAAATGGGAGCGGGAACGTAATCGGCGGATTCGCCGAATTCAGGGTAATGGTAACCCCTGGGTTGATAAGTAGATATGTCAGGACAGGGGCGGCGAGCGCAGCCCCTGCGGGGTCTTACTGCAGGTAGCCCTTGCTGAAGGCTTTGAACTGCGGCGCATCAGCGCGCTTGAGCCATTCGAAAGCCACCATTTCACGGCTGACAATACGAATGCCCTCTTCACGCAAGCGGCTGATTGCCAGCTCGGTGTCCAGTGGGTTGCGGGCTGAGATGGCGTCGGCGACGACGAACACCTGGCGGCCGCGGGCCTTAAGGTCCAGCGCCGTCTGCAATACACACACGTGTGCTTCCATGCCGCATAAAACCCACTGTTCCCGGTTAACCGCTTCCATCTGTGGATAAACATCCGGGGCCTGGACGCAGGAGAAATGGGTCTTGCCGAAGAACTTGTCCTCAGGCAACAGGTTGCGCAGGACTTCCGTGGTTGGACCAACGCCCTGTGGATACTGTTCTGACGCCAGGGTCGGAACTTCCATCAGTTTGCCCACTTCCAGCAGCCAGCGGCAGTTATCCACAAACTGCTCTTTTTCATGAATGCCTGGCAGCAGTTTTTCCTGTACATCGATCAGCATCAGCGCACAGCGGCTTGCATCAATCATCATACGCGGCTCCTCAGGCAGGCTTACGGTCAACCATATTGGTTGCCACACCCTCCGCAACGACGGTGTCGCCAACTTTTACCACAGTTTCCAGTTTCACCCGGCGACGTTCCTGGTTGATTTCAACCACGGTGGCAGTGGCTGTGACGGTATCGCCGATATGTACAGGTGCTTTGAACTTCAGGCTCTGGTCGATGTAGATTGCGCCAGGCCCGGGCAGACGGGTGCCGAGTACAGCGGAGATCAGCGCTGCGCTAAACATACCGTGCACAATACGCTGGCCAAACATAGTCTGGGCGGCGTATTCGGCATTGATATGCACCGGGTTATTGTCGCCGGAGATCCCCGCAAACATTACCACATCGGCTTCTGTTACGGTTTTGGCATAGCTGTCACTCATACCGACTTCGAGGTCTTCCAGGTAGTAGCCGTGCAGGTCCTGCATAAAATGCTCCTTGTTGTTTTTATGGTGCGTTGTAGGCAATACGGTTTGAAACCGGTGGTCAGTGGATGACCAGATCTGCGCCATATTAGCGGGAATAGATTAGAAGATGCAATTTTATATAGGGGTATGTACTTATCTGGTTTCTTGGCAAATCTCCGCCAGGTTGGTAACGTCAGTGGATAACTGAGTTGCCTGATCACAGGCCGGGGGTAGGGATATGGCAGTACAACCAGCGAGTAGTTTTCTTGACCGGACGATGCAGCACCTGCGTAAGGTGTGGCACGGGATTGGCGATAGCCGCAGTGATGACATAGTGCTGCAGCCGGAGTTACCCGATGAAGAGCTACCAGTATTGACGCAATGGCTGCAGGCCTGCCTGAAAGCCGAAGGGGGCGAGATTGCGGCCCGTGCTCGTACCGCCAAGCTTGGTGAGGCCTATTTACAGTTAAATGAAGAGGGGCGTTGCCGCTTTTTACTGCAGCTGGCTGAGCAATTTGATTGTGACGATCAGGCGATTGAGCAGGCGATAGAGAGCTGGCGCGACAGTGTCGGGCTTGAGCGGCAGCAGTCTCGACAGCACTTGCAGCGGACGCTGGAGCCACCGCGTTTACAGCTACTGCGCCAGTTCACCGAGTTGCCTGAAGGGGTGAAGTTTCTGGTTGATATGCGGGCGGAGCTGTTGCGGTTACGTAAAACCGAACCTGCGCTGGCAGCACTGGAGGCGGATCTGAAGCGGCTGCTGATTCACTGGTTTGATATTGGTTTGTTGAAGCTGGAGCAGATCAGCTGGCATTCGTCGGCCGAACTGCTGGAAAAACTGATTGCCTATGAAGCGGTACATGCCATCCAGAGCTGGGAAGATCTGAAAAATCGACTGGATTCTGATCGTCGCTGCTTTGCCTTTTTTCACCCCAATATGCCGGGTGAGCCGTTGATCTTTGTCGAGGTGGCGTTGGTGAATGGGCTGGCAACCAGTGTGCAGGCTTTGCTGGATGAAGATGCGCCGATTCTGGATCTGCAACAGGCAGATACCGCCATCTTTTACTCCATTTCGAATGCCCAGCCAGGCCTGGCGGGGATCAGCTTTGGTAACTTCCTGATCAAGCGGGTGGTAGGTCTGCTACAGCAGGAATTCAGTAATTTGCAGCAGTTTGCCACTTTATCGCCGATTCCTGGTTTTACCCGCTGGTTGGCGGTACAGGAAGAGGAAGTCAGCAAAGCGCTGCACAGCCAGCTGGTGTTGCCGCAATGGTGGCAGGATGTGGAGCTGGCAGAGAATTTGCGCGTGCCATTAATGCAGCAGGTGGCCCGTTATCTGGTTCAGGCGAAGCGAGGTGAGCGGGCACTGGATCCGGTGGCGCACTTTCATCTGAGTAATGGTGCTGAGATGGCACAGCTGAACTGGCTGGCTGACTGTTCTGATAAAGGGTTGCAGCAATCTGCGGGAGTGATGGTTAACTATCGCTACCAGTTGGTACAGGTTGAAGAGAACAGTGCAAGTTATCTGAATCAGGGCGAGGTCTGTACCAGTACGCAGGTTTCTGCTTTGCTTGGCCGGGCCTGATCAGGGCCATACTAGAACGATAATGAACTGTTTTCCCTGTTAAGCAGGCTGTGTTGCGTGGATGCTGATGGTAGCTTATTGAATGGATACAGCTATTGGTGTGGGCTGGCGTTCCTGGCCGCCGTTGCTGATGGCGGGTCATACATGAAGTTTATTCATATTACCGACCTATAGGTAAAAACGCATTTTGTGGAGACTGGTGGGTAATATCTGTTTACCCCATGCATAACCGTGATGTAGCTGCCAATTACCTTCAGACTTATTATTTATGGCCTGATTCGATATTGGTCTAAACAACCTGCTAGCCCTTGAACGCCCGTTATCAGTAGTGATCACCGGTGGTGACGGGCTTTTCAGCGCATCCATAACAGATATTTGCCACCGTGCTGCGTTTCTGTCGAATTCCAGAAAACCTGTCTAAACTTCTCTCTACCGGAAAGCTGAGGTCGTCAACTTACTTCGGGTTTGTCTGGCTGGAGGGGGCGAATGACGAATTTGACAGGACCAGCAGACGATGCGCGTGCACTACTTTATGTGCGTCCATCGATGCAACAGGAAGATCTTGGCGGGCTCATACGTGCCAATGGCTGGCAGGTTGATACCGCATCTGATATTGGCCATGCAAGTCGGCTGCTGGATGATAACCAGTACCGTGTCGGGCTTGTTCATATTGATGGTTTTAATAAGCAACTACTTGATGCTGAAGAGCTTTTTGCTGAACGTGATAGTGTCGCCTGGGTTGCGCTTGCGCATTCTGAATCACTGAAGCAGGGCAACCTTTGCCGTATTATCCACGAGAACTTTGTCGATTACTTTACCTTGCCGATTGCGACAGGCATGACCCAGCTGTTCTCTACGCTGGGTCATGCCTATGGTATGGCATGTCTGCGTCAGTTGGGTGAGGCTGAGCCTTCATTTGATGATTATGAAATGGTGGGTGCTTCCGAGCATATGCGTTCGTTGTTTGTGTCCATCAGGAAAGTCGCCGCTGTTGATGCCCCTGTGCTGATTTCAGGCGAAAGTGGTACCGGCAAAGAGTTGATTGCGCGGGCCGTGCATGAGCGTTCACGCAATAAGAAGGGGCCTTTTGTTGCGGTGAACTGTGGGGCCTTGCCTGAGAACCTGATCAACTCGGAGTTGTTCGGGCATGAAAAAGGGGCATTCACCGGTGCGGCCCAGCGTAAAATCGGCTGGATTGAGGCTGCCCATGGCGGCACGCTGTTTCTGGATGAGATTGGGGATCTGCCGCTGGATATGCAGGTTAATCTGCTCAGGTTTTTGCAGGAAGGAACAATTGAGCGTGTGGGCGGGACACAGTCTATCTCGGTGAAAACCCGGGTTGTTGCGGCTACCCATGTTGATCTGGCCCGTGCTGTGGAAGAGGGTGGGTTCCGTGAAGATCTGTTTTACCGCCTGAATGTGCTGAATCTCCACTCCCCGCCTTTACGTGAGCGTGGTGAGGATATTGAGCTGTTAGCAAAGTTTTACTTTAACCGTTTCAGGGTAGATGCCGGGCGACAGGTGAATGGTTTCACCCGCAAAGCACTGGAGTCGATCAGTAGCCATCGCTGGCCCGGTAATGTTCGAGAGATGATTAACCGGGTGCGTCGTGCGCTGGTTATGTGTGATGGCCGGATGATAACACCGGCGGATCTTGGCCTGAGTGATGATACAGATAATGGGATTGTGATGACGCTGGAGCAGGCGAGAGAGCAGGCTGAGGCGCAGACGATACGCCATGCGCTGGCGCGAAATAATCGGAATATTTCCCGTACGTCCCGTGAGCTGGGGGTGTCTCGGGTAACGCTTTACCGGCTGCTAAACAAGCATGGCCTGGTTGATACCAGTAATGACTGACGAATAGAAATTCCTGTTGTGGTCCTTGCGCCCGTCGCCTGCTGGTTGACGGGCTTTTTTGTGCCTGCTGACTGAGGTATTGCGTGCGACCTCGCCGGTGGGCACACGCTGCCTGACCTCTGACCTCTGACCTCTGACCTCTGACCTCTGACCTCTGACCTCTGACCTGTAGAAGTTTACTTGCTCTTTGGACCGGGCAGCCTTTACAGGTCTGGAGGTGGAATCTGTAGCTGTCACATCCCTATTACAGCTTTATAAAACCTGTTTTCTCCTAACTATCAGGCAGTTAAGTACACATCTCTGTTTGTGCGTAACGCAAGCTTTACAGCTTTGGTCGGGTATCTGAGATATCACGAAGCCTGGTTGAGAAAAATCGTAAATCTTCTGTTGAAAGTCCTTCTATATCAGTCTGTTACAAAACATGGCACTGCCTGTGCTCTATGTAATTTCAAAAGCTCACAGACGGGATGAAAGCATGACCCAGAAGCTGAAACAGAACCCGCTGATCAGGACCGCCAGGCGGCTTGGTCAGGTGCTGGCAGTATCACTGCTGACACTGGGTCTGAGTCAGTCACTGGCCAATGCAGATGACGCTGAGATGGGTTTGCCCTCTGGTTCAGGAATGCAAAATTCAGACCTGAATAGCATTCGAGGCCAGGGCGTAGACCAACCGCAGCGACCGAAAGTGGACTGGGGTGTGATTCTCTGGGATGAGGATGGGCAGGACCGGAGTGGAGCTCCGGGTAGCCGAGACTCCGCGGTTTACATCCGAATTGAAATCGGGACACAGCCATGAACAAACAGCATTTAAACCTGTGTGCACTGATCAGTGCGCTATTACTGGCAGCGCCGACCACGGCCGCCGGCCCGCTCTTTGACAATGACTCGCTGATTGACTCTCGAGTTTTTGCCAACAGCACAGGGGCCATAGGTCTGAACATGGCCGCTGGTGATGGTAATGCACAGTTGAATGCCGGAGCGCTGGCTGTAGCGGTGGGGCAGGGAGTGGCCTCTCTGGTAACTGCAAAGCAGGACGTGCAGCTGAACGAGATAGCAGCTTCAACACTGCAGCGCAGCACCATCGCCACAGGAGCGCTGGCGAATGTATCTGGCCTGGTATCTGTAAATCAGGTCAGTGGGGAAAGTAATGCACAGGCAAATGGCTTTGCCATCGGGCTGGGGCTGGAAGGACAGGTATTAGCAGAAGCCGATCTGGCTGCGGAGGTAACGGGCAACCTTACCTACCAGGAGACAGGCGAAGGTGCTGCTGAACGAAGTCTGGAAGCACGGATCGAGAACGGTGCATTCAGAGCTGCCAAAGGGTTAGTCCAGATCAACCAACTGGCAGGCGCAGGGAACAAGACAGCGAATAAATTTGCACTCGAGGTTTCCACGGGTGCGTCAAACGGGCAGTAGAACAACCAAATTTGCGTAACGCATGAGGAAGAAAACGATGAAAGCATTCAAAATCGCGCCACTGGCGCTGGCAATCAGCGCGCTGACCTTTGCTACTGTGACGTCAGCTGATGGACACCGTGGCCACCATGATGGTGCTCAGATTCACAAGAAAGTAAAAGTGAGTCTGGAAAGCAACACTTACGGCAGTACTCATATCGGTGGTTATGTGGGCATTGATCGTCTGGGTATGGCCGTGGTAGATGACAAGCAGTCTGCTACTGGTAACGAAACCTATAACGAAGCGTTCAGTAATACGTCTGATATGGGTGACGGCGCATTGCGTAATGCATCCGGTAATATCGGTGTCAACGTTTCTGCAGGTGATAACAACGTGCAGGGTAACTCTGCAGCGCTTGCTGCAACGGATGCAGGCTTCGTCTTTGGTGAAGGGGAAGGTCAGGGTGAGTACTACTCTCACGGCTCGTCTGCCGATGCAGAGATCTTTGTACATCAGACTACCTACTACAACTGGACGGATAACTACGCACAGCGTAACCGTGCTTCTATGGGCAACGGTGCACTGCAGGGTGCCAGCGGTAACATCGGTGTAAACATCGCCTCTGGTAACAATAACGTGCAGAAAAATGCCCTGGCTGGCTCTGTTGGCTTCGGTGCCATGAGTGTTGCGACTGTCAATGTGCAGCAGCATGCCCATGACAACTACACCAACAATCTGCCTATCTCTGAAACCCGTGAAGACACCATTGATATCTCCCTGGCACCAAGTGATGAGGGTGGTTTGTACTTCAATCTGCCAGATGGTACCTACAGTGGTCAGTCTGATCAGATCGGCGATCTCTACCCGGATGTCTGGACGGGTGATGAGCACCCAGCGGGTGAACAGATCGGTCACGTGGATATCGACAGTGACACCCAGGGTGCGCAGGACCTGAATGAAGATGGCGGTGCATTTGCCTTTAATGAAGAAGGCACAATCTCCTTCGGTGAGCTGAGCGAAGTGCAGCTGATGGGCTCGCTGAGTGGCACAGCCGTTATTCAGACTCAGGTGATCAACGAGCGTGGCTGGAACCGCAGCACCATGGGCAGCAATGCCATGGCTAATGCCAGCGGTAACATTGGTGTGAACATCACAACCGGTACCAACAACCTGCAGAACAACAGCCTGGCGATTGCCGCGCTGCGTGGGCCTAGCATGGGTGACATCGGTGGTGAAGGTGGTATGCCTCCAATGCCAGGTACTGGCGGTGGTGAACAGTAATAGATCAGTTTGCTAGTGAAATAGCTTGATCTTCGCTGACCACCCCAGGGTGGTCAGCTTATCACCGGAGGGATACAGCATGAACACAACCCGACCTGCACGCACTTTTCTGACGACCATTCTTACCCTGTCTGTACTGGCGGCACTTGCTCCATCAACTCAGGCTGCACCGTTTTATGGCCATACCCTGAGTCAGGGGTTTGAAGAGCGCAAAGTTGTCAGTATGAAAGGACGCAAGTTTCAGAATCTGGTACGTCAGGAGACCGACTTCAGTTGTGGTGCGGCTGCATTGGCAACGATTCTGAAATATGCCTATCGAATCGATGTAAATGAAGGCGATGTGCTGGAGGGGATGTTTGCGGTTAGTGATATAGAAATTGTACAACGCCAGGGATTCTCGCTGCTGGATATCAAGAATTATATCCATGGTGTTGGCATGCGAGGCCGTGGTTACAAAGTTACTGTTGATGCACTGGAAAAAATACGGGTACCGACCATCGTGCTGCTTGATCTTAAAGGCTATAAGCACTTTGTGGTACTGAAGAAAACAGATAAAGATCTTGTATATATTGCGGACCCGGCTCTGGGAAACAAGGTAGTTAAAAAAGAGGACTTCAAAGAACAGTGGAACGGTATTGTGTTCGCTGTCATTGGTAATGGAATAGATAGATCGTCCCCCCTCGTGGACCCGGCTCCCCCGTTGACTGCACGTGCCTTACACAATGTGCGTGCACCGCTCAGTGATGCGGAACTGATTGATTTTGGCTTCAGACATGCTGATCTGTTCTGAATATTAAACTCTGTGAGGTCCTGAACAATGCGCCATTTCAAACGTTGCATACTGGGTCTGGCGACCAGCGCCTGGCTGGCATCGCCCGCCTGGGCGGTAATGCCAGATATCGGTATATTTGGCGATGAGGTCAGTGATGCCGTGCTGGCTAATATGCGAGGTAAGTTTGTAGATGGCAGCCAGGTTGCCTTTTTTGGCGTCACGATGTCAACAAGTTGGGATCTGGCAGATGGTAGCCAGCATATGATGGATATGCACCTGAATGTTGATCTGGCCAATCAGTTTGCGCCGGTCCTGACTGTCTACCATACTGAGCCGGGCCAGCAGGTAGCAGCTGATCAGTTGTCTGGTGCACAGCTGGCGCATGTTTCCAACGATGGGTTGGATGATGCCAGTGGTGTTGTGCAGGCGATACAGGTCGCCGGTGATGGCAATGATGTGACAAACGATGTTCTATGGAGTATTAATGGACGTGGTGTTGATGGGCCTTCTGGCAGTTCCAGCCTGGTGACAGGATCGGGTACGCAGACCTATCAGGCCGAAAATGGCGCGGTGACTCAGGTGACGGTTGCACATAACCAGATCGGTTATGAGATCCAGATTCCCGGGGTTGGTCGTGTTATTCAATCAATAAATGGCAATGATATTCGCGGGTTGCTGCAAAGCGCTCAGCTGGATAGCAGTATGAACCGGGTAACTAACGGTACGTCTGTGGTAATTGAAACCCGTGATCGAGCGATTCGGCCAAGTACAGCGCCGACTCGTCGCATTCTTTCAACGCTTTTGGGGGTACGATAAGCCTGCTCTGGCTGCTATGCTGTGACGCAACAACGCAGGAAGCCGGGTAGTAGCCTGTACTCGAAAGTTATTCAGACAGGGAATATTCGATGCGTGACCTAGCCAAACGTTCCTCGCTGTTTTTGTCTGTAATCGCGGCACTTTATGGTTCCCATAGTGCGGCAGCGATGACGGAAGAGGAGATGCAGGAGCTTAATCAGCTTCGCTTTCAGGTGAAGCAACTGCAGCTTATCAATAAGCGCCAGGCAGGCCAGCTGGACCAGCTGGACAGTCGGCTGAATAATCTTGAGGTTCCCGGTGCTGCCAGCACTGCATCTCAAGCTAGCCAGCCTGACAAACCCGCCGCCCAGGTTGCTTCCAGAACTTCTGACGAGGTTAAAAAAGAAGCCGCACCCAGCCAGAGTGTAGAGAACTTCCTGCAGGAAGAGCATGCTCTGTTTTCACGCCCACTGACCCTTGAATTTGGCTTTACCTATAGCCATTACGACCGTAAAGAGCTGGTGCTGGATGGTTTTCTTGCACTGGATGCAATCTTTCTGGGTGCCGTGTCGGTGGACAACGTCGAGTCCGACATCCTTACCTTTGATATTGGTGCGCGCTATAACCTGACTGACCGTTGGCAGGTGGGGATTAGTGCGCCCTTTATCTCGCGTTGGACGGCTTACACCAAAGACCCTCAGGCAGGCACACCAGACCCGGCCGTCGAAGCTGACGTTGATGAAACTTTCCAGCTGGGTGATGTTGAGCTGAGTACCAGCTACAAGGTGTTTGCTGAAACGCTGAGCTGGCCGGACACCGTCTGGTCGCTGCGGGTAAGGGCGCCAACAGGTAAAGATCCTTATGGCATTAAACAGATTGAGCGTACTGTTGAAAGTACGACTTTGCTGTTCCCTGAAACTCTGCCATCGGGTAGTGGTGTCTGGGCTGCCAGTACGGGCTTCTCCTTCGTTAAAACAACAGATCCGGCGATCCTGTTTGCCAACCTGGAATACACCCATCATTTTGATGAGTCCTTTGACGATATATCCTCTGTGCCAGGGGTAACCAGCCCGGGTGAAGTACGTCTGGGGGATGCGCTGGGTTACGGTGTCGGTGTTGCCTTTGCTATCAATGAGCGTATGAGTATGAGTTTCTCTTACTCGCAGCGCTTCCAGGCTAAAGCTGAAACCCGGGCGCCGGGTGGTAGCTGGAATGAAGTGACCCATTCGGATGCCAATGCGGCGACGTTCAGCACCGGTGTGACTTATGCACTTGGGCCGAAGTGGGCAATGTCTACCTCGTTGGGTATTGGTCTGACGCCAGATGCACCTGACCTGAGTCTGTCGGTGAAATTCCCGTACAGCTTCTGATTTTGGTAGCAACGCAACCTGTGTAAAGAGCGCCGACTGCCTGTCAGTCGGCGTTTTTTATTATGGCTGGGCGATATGCGTTAATGACACCGCTTTGTGTTGATAGCATCAGGGGATTGAGCGGGCGTATAATAGCCAGCTTTACTTACTGTCAGGTTTTGAGAATACAGTGATTGGTTATGTAGCAGCCCTCTGGGGGCTTACAGGTATTACCCTGCTGCTGGGGAGTGCGATCTACCGACTGGGGCCTGCGGCATTAGATCTGATGACGCAACCCTTAACCCTGGTACACTGGGTTGCGCTGATATTCAGTCTTGTCTTTATGGGGTTTGCTGAAGGTTATCGGGGGTTTCAACAGGCGTTTTCTCCTCGAGTCGCTGCGAGAATCCGCTACCTGTCTCAGAATGTCACTCCGTTACGGCTAGCGCTGGCTCCTATGTTCTGCATGGGTTATTTCCATATTAAACGTCGGCGTCAGATTGTGACCATCTGCCTGACGCTGGGTATTGTTGTGCTGGTACAGGTGGTACACCTGTTGGAGCAACCATGGCGCGGTATTGTCGATGCGGGTGTTGTACTTGGGCTTGTCTGGGGGCTAACTTCACTTCTACTCTTTACCGCTAAAGCGTTTTTCAGCCGTAATTTCGATCATTCGCCAGAAATGCCCTGAGCGATAGTAGCTGAATCAATTAGAACCGCCGAAAGGCGGTTTTTTTATATGGTCAATCAGTTAAGACTAATTTGAATGCGATAATTTCAGCTGCCTCAACTCGCTTGTAACAGAAAATTTATTATATAGTGTTTGTGTTATCTAAAGGGCTTTGCTTAGTTAAGTTAATCTTAATGTAAGCTGCTGTTACACCATTCTGAATAAAGCCTGCAGGCTTGATATGTATCAACGTATATCCTGGCTGGAGTGGCAGGATTGATGGTTTGGCCATATTGAAAAATGCTGAGTAGCTCACCGAAGAGTGGGTATCTATAGCGCCAGAGTGTCGCGATATAACCAGAATGCAGGCCAGCGCCTGCTAATACAAGCTGCGACCTCCCTCATAGAGAGGGCTGGGAAAAGGGATGTGAAATGTGTCGATCTTCAGATATTTTCTGTTAAAAGACATTTTTCTGTCAGTCGTGCAGGTAACATGAGGCTCCTCCATCATGAAAAAGAATATGCCCGTAACCGGGATAGAAGAGGACTATCCAGAGAGTATTAATATCCTTTCGACGACCTGTCCGAAAGGAATGATCCGTTATGTTAACGACGATTTTCTGAAATTGTCTGGCTTCTCTGAAAGTGAGCTAACAGGTAATAACCATAATGTGGTTCGCCACCCTGATATGCCACCTGCTGCTTTTGCCGATCTCTGGGAAAATATATCGCAGGAAAAACCCTGGATGGGTGTTGTAAAAAATCGTTGTAAAAATGGTAACCATTATTGGGTAAATGCTTATGTGAGCCCAATTATTCGTGACGGTAAAATAGTTGAATATCAATCAGTTCGACGTAAACCTGATCGTAAAATGGTGGGCCGAGCGGAAAAATTATATACCCAGCTCAATGAAGGAAAATCACCGGGTGTTCTGAAAGATGGTATGGGGATGGTGGCCCGGTTGCTATGTTTCTGGAGCCTCCTGTTGCTGGTGGTGGGCACCGCAGGCTGGGCCGGCGGGCTCTACTCTATATTACAGCTGCTGCCCTGGCTCGCTGTGTTACTGGCTGGTGCAGCCGGTACCTGGTGGCTGATGGCACCTTATCGGCAGCTGGTGAAGAAGGCGCGTACGATCACGGATAACCCGGTTGCCCGGTATGTCTACAGTGGGCGTAATGATGATCTTGGCTGGCTTGACCTGGCTATGCAGCGGCTGGAGTCTGACACTGTTGGTATAGTGGGGCGGCTCAGTGATGCGTCAAAGAAGCTGTCGGTTGATACCCTTGGGGTCGCGAAGGAAGCGGAGTATACCAACTCGGAGGTGGGCCGCCAGTATGCAGAAACAGAGCAGGTGGCGGCTGCTATCACAGTGATGTCTGCCAGTGTGCAGGAGGTTGCTGGTCATGCCGGTCAGACCGTCGAGGCAGCCAAAGGGGTCAGTGCCAAAGCCGAAGTGGGGATATCGTTAGTGGATGGCACGGTATCGCGCTTACGTGAGCTCTGTGATCAGATTCTTAATACGGCTAACTCCGTACAGCAACTGGCCCATGAAGCGGATGGCATCTCGGACATCGTTGACACCATCACTGATATTGCAGATAAAACCAATCTGCTGGCACTCAATGCTGCGATTGAAGCTGCCAGGGCCGGTGAACAGGGGCGTGGTTTTGCTGTTGTGGCTGATGAGGTGCGTGAGCTGGCGGTGCGGACCCGCCAGGCGACCAGTGAAATTGAGCAGATGGTGAGTAACCTGCAGAGCAAGTCGCAACAGACCGTGGTGACTATGGAGCAGGGGGCTGAGCATGCGCAGGGCACTGTAGAGCAGGCCGCCGAGGCGAATCAGGCACTGAGTGAGATCTCCGGTTCAATGCAGGATATTCTGGATATGAACCAGCAGGTGGCAAATGCCGTAGAGCAGCAGAGCGGTGTGGCGGATGACATTAACCGCAGTGTCAGCGAGATTCGCGCCACCTCGGAGCAGACCATGGAAGGCGCGGCGCGCAACCGGGATGCCACAGGCAGTATCAATGCGATGGTGTCTGAACTGGAATCACTGGTGATGCAGTTCTGGCGCAAACGTAAGGGCCAGCGCTGAGTTCTGTCGCAACTAAACAGTAATAAAAAACGCCTGGCAGGGGTAACCTGTCAGGCGTTTTTATTGTTTCAGAACGGCACCTAGCCCAGGAACAGCTTATAGGCCGGGTTTTCTGATTCATCCCAGTAGTGGTAGCCGATCTCATCCAGAAACTGCTCGATTGCCACACGCTCTGTTTCTTCAACCTGCATGCCAACCAGCACCCGGCCAAAGGCTGCGCCATGGTTCCGGTAGTGGAACATAGAGATATTCCAGCGTCCGCCCAGTTTTTTGAGGAATTTCATCAGCGCACCGGGACGCTCCGGGAATTCAAAGCGATAGAGAATCTCGTTACCCAGTGCCGCCGGGGCATGGCCGCCGACCATATAACGCACATGCAGCTTGGCGGTTTCATCATGGGACAGGTCGGTCACCTCATAGCCCTGATCAGACAGTTCGCTGAGCAGTTCTTCCCGGCCATCACCGCCGGTTTTCAGCTGGATACCGGCAAACACAATAGCTCTGTCTTTATCGCTGAAACGG
>Ga0193951_1000700_pt1 | contig 15038 bp, 17 predicted proteins | sample BB_2_MG_FD_140370 | JGI IMG/M metagenome (GOLD analysis project Ga0193951, IMG submission 140370) | Microbial mat bacterial communities from the Broadkill River, Lewes, Delaware, United States - BB_2_MG | ecosystem: Environmental > Aquatic > Freshwater > River > Microbial mats | place: USA... | reverse complement strand
TTATTGTAAATTTCACAACTATAGTGGTTACAGCACATTAATAATAAAAGGAGATTATTCCCTTTTTATTTTTTTTGATAAATAATACCTGGGTTACAACGCAGCATCTCAAAATCAGCATTTAATCCAGAAAGTGATTCCGAAGCACCTAAAAACAAATACCCTCTTTCATTCAAAGTGCCATGAATTTGACTTATTATTTGAGTTTTGATTTCTGTTGAAAAATAAATCAGCACATTTCGACAGAAAACAACATCAAAACGTCCCATCAAACTATAGCTATTAAGTAAATTAAGCGGGCGAAAACTTACCATTTTTTTCACTTCATCTTTTACCTTCAGCATGCCATTATCACCATTTTCAAAAAACTGTCTTTTTCTTTCTTCAGACAAACCACGTGCTAACGCAAGTGAATCATAATGGCCATATTTGCAGTGTTCCAGCATAGTACTTGAAATATCAGTACCAATAATTTGTATACCTCTTGAGAAGCTGCCAGGATTACTTTTTTGATACTCTAAAATTGACATCGCAATAGAGTATGCTTCTTGCCCAGACGAACTCGCTGCTGACCAAATTTTGACAGGCGTTTTACGTTGAGCTAATTCGGGCAATATTTTACTTTTTAATAGCTTAAAAGGGTAATCATCACGAAACCATAGTGTTTCATTAGTCGTCATGGCATCGATCACTGCAGCTCGTAGTTGTCGCTCTACGGGTGACAACGTTCGAGTCACTAATTCTCCAAGCGAATTAACACCAAACTTGCTCATTAACGGAGCTAAGCGGCTTTTAACTAGATATTGCTTACTTTCACCTAGTACAATGCCACACTGTTGCTCTAAAAAAACTCTAAATTGATGATAACTTTTATCGTCAAGTTGTCTTACTGACACTAGTACTACTTCCTAATTTATTTTATATGGTGACTATTTTTATAATGGATGGTTTAGCCACTTTTTAACCGCTGTTGCTAGTTCATCTGGATGAAATTTAGCAATAAAATCATCAGCACCAACTTTTTGAACCATGGCATTGTTAAACACACCGCTCAGTGATGTATGCAAAATAATTGGCATTTTAGCCATACGTTCATTACCTTTCACTTCAGCGGTTAGCGTATAGCCATCCATTTCTGGCATTTCGATATCAGAAACCATTAAAGCTACTTTCTCAGTAATGCTATGCTCACACGTTTCAGCAATAGCAATGAGTTGATCTAATGCCTCTTGCCCATTTTTTGCTAACGCCATTTTAATACCTAATGGCTCTAATGCTCTTTTTACTTGATTACGTGCCACGGTTGAATCATCCGCTATCATCACTATTCGTTCACCGAGATCTTCGCCCACGCTTTTATCAACAACACCATCACTTAAATCAGTTGAAACAGGGCTAATTTCATTCAATATTTTTTCTACATCTAAAATAGAAACCATTTGATTGTCAATTTCAGTAACAGCAGTTAAATAGCTAGACTTCCCTGTTCCTTCAGGAGGTGGCATCATGTCTTTCCAGCTTAACGTAACAATCCGCTCAACACCTGCCACTAGAAAGCCTTGAATACTACGATTATATTCAGCAATAATAATAAAAGAATCTTCAGTTTGCGTTATCGCTGGCCCACCAATAGCTTTACTCATATCAATAACTGAAATAGTTTGTCCACGAATATGAGCAACCCCTTTAATAAAAGAGTCTTGTTTAGGAATCATGGTTAATTTAGGACACTGTAATACTTCCCTTACTTTAAAAACGTTAATTCCAAAACGTTGGCGACCTACCAATTTAAAAAGTAGTAGTTCCAATCTATTTTGACCAACCAATTGTGTTCGCTGATTGACCGAGTCTAATATACCTGCCATAAAAACCTCATTTATAATCAAGAGCGCTATCATTAATCCTATATTGAATAGAACAAAAAGGCACAATTCTTGATTGTATTTACTGTATGTCAAAATAAGTGACAAAAAACTGATGCTTAGTATGTCACTATATTATAAGTAATGAATATAATTAATATACTCATAGTATAAACTTAATGTGCCAATAACTATGTTACCCTAGTTAAGAGCATAGTCGAGTATTTGAATTAACCTAAAAATATATGGCAAAAAATCATGCGTACAAGTATCGTTTATCTTTCTTTTATCTGCTTATTAATGCTTTTACCCTCCATCAGTTTAGCGACAACATGGGATAGAGCTTATATAGAGTCATTTGCAAAAAAATACCTAGAAGCCAATATACCTGCGCCAGCTGATGGACGAATATCCTTTAATGTTACCAATATAGATACAAGAATAATAATAAAACCTTGCCAAGTACCTATTAAAGCAAATATACCTGAAAATACCAATCGTAGGAATGTTAATGTTAATATAACTTGTGATGATGCAACTCCTTGGCAATTATACTTACCTGCTAAAATTGAAAGAACCTTTGCAGTTGTTGTTACAACGAGTACGATTGAGAAAGGTGAAGTGCTCACTAAAGAGAATATTGCAATAGATTACATTGCCACAAACAAAATACGTGGTGAAAGGATTACCGATATAAACTCAGTGTTGGGTAGTAAAGCAGAAAAAAGAATCGGCAATGAACGCACCATTACTAAATCAAACATATGTTTAGTTTGTAAAGGAGACGTTATTACTATTATTGCAAAAAATGATAACTTTTTAATTAAAACAAAAGGTACTGCACTAAGCTCAGGTAATTTACATGAACAGATTGAGGTTAAAAACTCACGTTCTGGTCGAATAATTAAGCCTCAAATTAGTGCTGTTAATCAGGTTACTATTAACCTATAATTTTTAAGATCTAATCTTTACCGTCGGAAATTATTTTACCCTAAAATTTTTAGTGTATTTTATTTAAGTTATCTTACTTTTTGCCGATATAAAGTTAATGAATAAACTTTAGAAGAACTTTTTACCGTAGGGTAATATTATGACTATAAATATCAATAACTTAAATAACCAAGCACAGATCAACCAAAATAAGCAGTCTCATGCTAAACAAGATGTGGCTCAAACTACAGCACATAGCCCACAAACTAAACATGTTGCTCGCGACTCTGTTTCCTTGACGCCACAAGCGCAACAGTTCAAAGAATTACAAAAAAAATCAGCTGATGCACCTGTGATTAATCAAGAGAAAATTGAAGAGCTGAAAAAAACAATTGCCTCTGGTGAGTATAAAATAGATCCGCAAAAGCTTGCTGCTAGCATGGCTAAGTTTGAATTTACGTTATAATTTGATATAACCGTGGGACTGGGTGATAATCACCCTTTGCTATAATAAAGGTGTACTTAATGTCAGCTTCCCCTCAATCAATAGAGTTAATTTCTCAACAATTTGCTCAATTACAAGAACTAGAGCAAATTATTAGTAGTGAAAAACTTATTTTACAGCAACATCAACCTGACGCATTACTAGAAATTAGTGAGCAAAAAAACTTATTGTTGGTTGCTATTCAAGATTTAGATAAAAAAATTAGTCTTAACCAAGCTTTCTCAATAGATAAAAAAGCCGGGGTTCTTGATGAAAAACTCACTGAAATTGAAGATCTATTACACCTTTGCCAACAAAAAAACAAAATAAATGGCCAAATAATAGCGCAATCTCAGCTAGCTGTTCAGCGTATGAAAACAACGTTATTAGAAAATAACAATAAATCATCAATGACTTATGATAGTAAAGGTAAGAAATCTGGTGGATTAAGCAGCATAGAGATGAAAGCTTAGATAAGTCATATACTTCAGTTATTCAAATTATTAGCTATTAGAATAACTGACTCAAAATAACCTCAAGTCAATATTTCATTAATACAAAACAAGCCTCTATAATGAAGCTTGGTTGAATCGAGTGTACCCTACGTTTAAAAGTATTCGACCTTCTTAATTTCTTTTCGCTGTAAATTTGCTTGATATATTTCATACACGTCTTTGAAATCAAGCTGTAATTCTGTTGTATAAGTATCCCCTACCGGATAACTTTTTACGACTTTAGCGCCTCTAATTAAGCCTTTTATAGATGAAACTAATTGTTGATTTTCAATTAACATATCAGCCATAGTTGTTGAACTACTAATTTGTTGCCCATAAACTTGCTCTGCTAACTCTGAATAAGCGGCAATTTTCGACGCTTTAATGGCCATTAGCATCCGTTGAGTTTTGTTATCAGATTTTTGTAAACTTATTGGTGCGTAACCAATACCGTGAATAATAGGAAATACTTGTGGTTCAACTACTTGCCATTGTACATGCTTATCGTACATGCTTGTGCAAGAAGCAATAAACAGTAAACTTACAACAGCAGTTATTATTTTAAAGCGTGCATTTATCATTATTTCACCTCTTAAATTACTGTTGAATAGCAACAGCGCGCTGCTCTTTAATTAATTTATGATTACTGCGAATCATCATACCGTCTTTCATTATGACATGTTCACCATGATTTTTTTCTGCACCTACAACCCATTTAGGAATAAAAGATTGTGCTGTAGCAACAACAACATGAGATTGAATGCCAATCATACGTGCATTAACGATAATCCCGTCTTCTTGCTCCATCATAGTTCCTGTGACTACATAGTCAATAATCTGACGTTCAGGAAGCTCTTCCCAATCACGACTAAAAACATAGTCGCCTGCTTTTGTAACACGAATATGACCTGTAGCCTTGTAGTCAATAATGACCAAACCATGACTCTGTAATTCATGCACAAAGCTTTCTGCTATTTGATTTCCTAGCCAATTAGTTGACTCAAGATCCTCTAAATTAACAAACGAAGCAACAGCCACCGGCGTTTTCGCGTTAACAAAACTACTATTTGCTAACATTTGATACGCTAAACCTTTTACTAAATCATTAATGGCATGCTTAGGTAAGTTATAACTATCTATCTCACTTTTATCTGTTTGCTTTATCTTATAAAAGTTATCTTCTTTTACTGTATTGCTACAAGATAAAAGAGTCGGCAGCAGTAATGGTATCAGCCACTTTATCATAGTGAACCCCTTAATAATTCAACATTTATGCTATATTTCGCTAGCTTAAGCAATGAACTTTTTATCTATTCGATTATTTATTGCTATAAAACAATGCACATTTCAAGCCAATTAAGCTTCAAGTACAAGGTTAGTTAAAATAAACAGGCACACATTGTGCATAAGCTCTATAGTAAAGTTCCTTGTAAATTGCACTATGCCTAAAACAGGCTTTTCATTTTCATGAGAGAGTATATGTATACTATATCTAAAAAAATCATTTTATCTATCAGCTTAATGGTAACTAGCGCTATTACTAATGCACAATGGTATGAGGCTCAAGGCTATGCATCAACAGCTAAAGACTCGGTTGAAGTAGCTCGAACTAAGGCAATGGAAAATGCGTTAAAAAAAGCATTACTTGTCGCTGGTGCTAGCGTTTCAAGTATTCAACAAGTAGTGAATGGGTTGCTCACTCAAGATCAAATAAGTATACGTGCTAGTGGCAGTGTGAATTCAATTGAATTAATAGAAGAGCTTCATAGTAACGATATGATTAGCGTTACTATACGTGCCGATATTTTTCCTCAAGAAAAAAAGTGTTTCTCGTTAGATTACAAAAAATCAATTTTGATCACCAAAAGCCACTTACTTCAAAGAGAACACGCAAACCTTGGCAAAATATATCAAATTGATTCCGCCATGATCAAACAGCTAAATAAAAAACTTAAAAATCAAAGTAGCTATAGCGGGGGTAAATTATTACTTAAAAGCTCAACAGAATTCTCGCGTTTAAATAATAGTTTCAATGAAGAAAAAATAAAACAACTCACAATCTCTCTAGCTGAAAATACCGACAGCCAATATGTTCTTTTTAGTGAAATTAACGATATGTCTTTGCAAGAGCAAAGAACAAATTCATTAAAAGTATGGCAACAACCGACCTACCCTAGGAATTTCGATTTTACCCTTTATTTATACAATGGTTTTAGTGGCGAACAAATATGGCAAGGTAATTACCAAGACTCTGCGGTTTGGGATTTCAATAAAAGAAGAAGTATTGATGTACACGCCACCACCTTTTGGCAGAGCGATTACGGTAATATGATTGATGCTTTACTTAGTCGAACAATAAATGATATTGACGAAAATGTTATGTGTGAGCCGAATGAAGGAAAAATAATACAAGTCCAAGGCAACCAAATTACAATAAATTTAGGTAAAAATCATGGCGTGAAAATTGGTGATGAGTTCACGTTACTCCATAGTAGCACTTTCGTTAGTCAACAAGGAAAAAGCTATACGGGTTACAATATTAGCCCTCATAAAGTTAAAGTAACCAAACTCACATCACAAAGTGCAACAGCAAAAACGTTGAATAATGATTTACTAGATAATATTCAAATAAATGATGTAGCAGTACGATATTAAAAAAAGTATATAAAGCAAAGGTAAAGCTTAACTTTATGCTCATAAAGCAATAGAATATGCACCATAAAGTTAGGTCATTAATTTACCGCTTCAAAACGCCTTTGTAGCTCAGTTGGATAGAGCAAGCGCCTCCTAAGCGCTAGGTCGGAAGTTCGAATCTTCTCAAAGGCGCCATAAAAATCAAAAATTTAAAAAACACACCTACGACGAAAAAACGAATAAACTATTTATTCTATAAAAGGGGTAGTATTTAACCACAACACTTTTTATATTTTTTGCCACTATCACACGAACATGGATCGTTACGGTTAGGTGTTTTCTCAAAGGTAGTCGTCTTTGGTGTATTTAATACTGCATCAAGCTCGCTAATATTCTCATCAACAGAGTCATCAACACTGATATCAGCATAAAATTTATTTTCCGTAACAATAGCCTCAACTTCTGTTTTTCTTATTTCACTACCAACAACTAGCGTTAATGGATTTTTTTCTGTCCCTAGCTTAGCATTGCGTTCATTTTTAAACCCTGTTTTTACATGGTTTTCTCTAGTGTGAATTCGACCTTTATAATATAAATTGTGCACAATATCTCCGCTATTTTAATTCTGTATTTAATACGTTCATTTTATCGCGGCAGTATAACGTAACGCGGTGAATAGTCGACTATTGAATTAATGATAAGTTTTATTATCAATTTTTTATATTTGAATTACAGCAAATATAACACTACAGTTAATAAACCATAGCATCAATAAATGCACCAAGGAGCCCTAATAATAATGGAGATAGAACACGGAGAAGTAACAATTACTGTTGATAAAAATATTATTATAGTAAAGCTAGAAGGCGCTTTTAACGAATTTGGTGCGAAAAAGTATACTGTTGGTGTAAAACAAATAATTGATACCTTTCAAGGAAAACCTTTTTCTATTTTAATCAATAATCTGGAAGTATTAGGTGGTACTCCAGAGGCATATGAAGAACTTGAAAAATATAATCAATGGCTAAACACGCAAAATTTAGTTGCCAAAGCAATGGTAATATCTTCTATTACGACTCTTGATATTATTAACTTGCTCTCCCCTTCTAGACAATCACAACAAAGTAAGAATTTTGATAATGAAGAAGATGCTATGCAATGGCTAGCAACACTAACTTAATCTTTTCAATTAGTATAATTTCTTATAAAAGTTAACGTAAACACAAAGCTATAATGATAATCAGGTTCATACTAAAGTATGAAATTTTCCCTGATACTACTTTTATTTATATATAGTTATTCGAAATAATTACCCGTAGTAACAAGGAATAAAACAATGAAGTTAAGTAAAGTATCTATTTTAATGGGTTTAGCAATGTCAGTAAGCGTTTCAAGTGCCCATGCTGATCTTTTTGGTAGTTTAAAAAACAAGCTAACCGGTGAAGCTAAAAAAGAAGTACAGAAAACGGCTAAATCAACCAGTGAAAGCGCTAGTGTTAGCAATGTTGCAGGCCCAAGTTTAGAAGGCGGACCAGATGCAAGCTTAACATCAATGACGACTTGTACTGATTTTAAACCTGAAAATATAATAATAGGTAACCTAGGTACATATACATTTCAGAAAGGGTTTTCTAAAGAGAAACGTACAGGTTTGTTAAATAGAAAGCCAGCCGAATTAACTAACGGTTGTATTTTACCTTCACTTGAATCACGTCAAGTAGCTTATATGGAAGTTGACACAAAAAAATATGAAGCATTAGGTAATTCAAATGATTGGTCTATGCAGTGTATTAGATCAGCTAACCCTGGTGCTGGTGCATTAGGCGAAACTGAACGAAAAGATGAATATTCATACAGCGTAGACTTTATCACAGGTAAAGCTATGTTACTTCATTGTGGTAACTCTGAAGGGATAGAAGAATGCGCCGAAGGAAGTAATAGTTCTCGAAGCGGTATATGGGATAAAAAACTTAAGGCTAAAGGAAAAACAATGTTAAGCGTTCACGCTAACACAAGTTCGTTAGCCCCTAAACAAGGTGAAAAACTATACTGCCAATACTATAATCAAACGTCTGGAAAAAGTTTATTTGCTTTTGAATACTTAAGATTAAATAACTAATATGCTTTTAATGTCTCTAGTTGCAACGTTCATGCAACTAGAGACAGTTAATTCACTATCCCCTCTCAGTGCGACTAAACCTTCGTAGAAAAAACTGATAGAAAAAGCTTAATAGAAAAGAAATGTCATCAAGTCACTATAGATCTTTCATTTTTCGTGTAATCACCACTCTCAATTTTGCCGGTTTAATCGGTTTATGTAACCAACTCACGCCTTCGGCTTCTATCGCTTTTATTACCTCTGGCGAGGTATCACCACTAATTAATATTGATTTAATCGGATAATTTAAGGTTAATTGAACCTGCTTTATAGCCGCAATGCCTGTCTTGTGATTGCGTAATCGATAATCTGATATGAGTAGATTAGGTGCCCAATCAGGTAAGACGTTAATTGCTCTACAAGCCTCCTCGGCTGATTCAAAGGCTCGTACTTTGCATCCCCAACTAATTAGCATATTACTTAAACTAAAGCGAATGCCTTCATGGTCATCTATAATGATGATATCAATAGCACTCAAGCTTTTATTCATATCAACAACATTAGCTACTTCAATCAACTTGCTATCGCCTTCAGGTACTTTAATACTAAAACAGCTACCAACGCCCAGTTCAGAGTTAAGTGATAATGACCAACCTTGTAATTCGCATAATCGTTTAACAATTGACAAACCTAACCCTAAACCTTTGTTTTGATCGCGTTCTGGGTTATGTAGTTGTTGAAATTCTTTAAATATTACATCTTGATCTGCTACGCTTATCCCCACGCCTGTATCTTGTATATTTAGCTGAATTTTACCTAAGTCATGACTTACAGAGACTTTAATTCCCCCTGAATTTGTATAACGAATGGCATTTGATAATAAATTATTTAACACTTGTTTAAGCAAAATAACATCAGCTACTGCGGTACAACTTCCAACCTCAATTTCGAAATAAAGCCCTTTATTTTTGGCTAGCGGTTCAAATTCCCCTTGTAACTTAAGCAGTAAGGTTTTTAAACATAAATGTTGAGGGTTAGGAACAATAATTTGAGCGTCTAATTTGGAAACATCAAGTAAGCTATTAAGTAATTCAGACATGCTATTAACACTGTCCTCCAAACGCTCAAATAGTACATCATCTTTAGGGTTAATGTTTCCTGACTTAAGCGTATTCACAATAAGATTAACCGCTTGCAGTGGTTGGCGAATATCATGACTTGCCGCCGCAATAAACTGCGACTTTTCGGCATTAAGTCGCTCAGCATTCGCACGTGCCTGTACATGTTCAAACTTTAGAACAATTGCGCTTATTAATGATTTATTAACACCATGGAAAAAGGCCATTAGACCTGTCCAAACCAAAATTAATGCGATATAAATATCGACCCCATGATCTACTTCCATCATATACAACTTAATGGCCAATGATAATAAAGGCAACATCGAAAAAACGACTACACGATAAAAATAATAAGCAAGGGCATGCGCTATCGTTCCCGTTAATGCAATAATCATGATAAACATGGTATACAAATAAATATCAGTTTCTGAATGTAATAGTAGCCAAGGAGCAGAAGCTATATATGCACTAAAAATAAGCAGAGGAATATCGCTAAGGTTTACCCAAGCAGAAGGATTAAATTTAGCTGGATATTTATAAAATCGATAAAAAGTAACGAGCACACTTACCAATAATATGGCATCGAGGGCAAACCATATGTTGATAGAATTTTCTGATGTTTGCGCTTTAAAAATAAAGTAGTAAAGCGGTAAACCAACAATGATAGAGCCTATGTAAATCCTCAACATTTCTTTCATGTATAAAGAGAAACTTTCTTTTTGAATTAACTCTGTATTTATTTTTTGTTCAAGATCTAATGTAAGCAATGTTAATAGCCTTTATCAAAATGATATTTATTTTGTTCAATTTTCAGTATCAGTTTGGTTATACCAATTCCAATAAGTTTATCTAAGCGCTGGCAGTACTCTTAAATGTTCTGCTTTACGGATACAGTCCATTCTATTTTTAGCGCCTAATATTTTGAATATTCGCTGTAAATGTGACTTTACCGTTGCTTCACTGATATACAAAACAGCAGCAATACCTGCATTTGTTAACCCAGACTGTACCATTTTCAATATTTCTAATTGCCTTTCGCTAAGTGATGACTGAGTATTTTCTATGGAGTTTTTCGACATTATTGCTAAGGAGTTGGCAATATGATCAGGAATAACAATCTCACCATTGATGATTTTAGTTAATGCTTCACTTAATTGATTTACCGTCCATGTTTTAGGGAGAAAACCTAATGCGCCAAGACTTAAACACTCTGATAAGGTCACTAAATCTTCTTTTGCAGACATAATCACCACAGGGATATCAATTTTTCTGGAGATAAGTGATTTCATAAAAGAAACACCATCCATGTCTGGCATGGATAAGTCTAATATCAACAAATCAAAGTCGGTATTTTTTTTTAAAAGTGCTAGTGCTTCTTGTGCATTTAAGGCTGAGGTAATATCACATTCCTGCATATAGGCAGACAAAGACGCTTTCAACCCTTGGCTAAAGATAGGGTGATCATCCAAGCTCAATATTTTCATTATAAATTCTTAATGGGTAAGTTTGCTATAAAGGACATAAAGCTAGAATATATATTTTTATAGCAATTTAATATTAAAAATTCAAAAACCTATAATAAATTACGTTTGATTATCATTATTTAATGATAATCAAACGTTCAAGTTACCAATTTATTATTAATTGGGCAAAGGAGATAATACAACTGTGTTAACGCTCAGTATTCCAACTAAAAAAGTAAGCACCAAGAGACAAAAATATCGCACTCATCACTAATAAACTCGTAACATGATAACTAATGTCACCTAAAGTAGCGCCTTCAGTAATTATTTGCCTAGCACCAGCCACTAAGTGTGTTAAAGGTAAAAAGTCTGCCACGGTTTTTAACGCTGGTGGTGCCCCTTCTAAGCTAAACCAGACACCTGAAAGCATCATCATAGGCCAAGAAGTTAGATTTAATAAGCCCCCAATAAGCTCTTCACTTTTACTTCTACTAGCAACTAATAAACCCAAACTGATTAAACAAAAAGCGCCTAACATGCCAATAATAATTAAATCGAAATAGCTACCGAGCATTAAAAAATCAAATAAAAAGTTACAGCCGCTATACACTACCGTAGATATAAATATCACGATAAATAAACGAGATAATAACTGCGCTGAGACAAACTCAAAAGCCGATAGAGGTGTTGCCTTTAAGCGTTTTAATACGGCATTTTTACGGTAGCGTACAATGACGTAACCAACACCAAATAAACAACTAAACATCATATTCATGCCTAAAATTCCGGGTAATACCCAGTCTATATAACGAATTTCTTTTCCTACCGTTTCTAAACGGATATAGTTTTTTAATGGGACATTAAGTATTTTTTCTACTAGATAGCTCTTAGATGATTCGTTATTAACCCAATATTGGCTTGTTGAAACATCAATCACTAAATCTATGGTGTGATGACTTAACTTTTTATTAGCAAGCTCTACAGTGTCGTAATTAATATAATCAATAAACCGAATATTTTTAAATGAATCTTGTACACTTTCTGCTTGAGCCTTGCCTTCGGTCACACTATTAATAATGCCAACTTTATATGCTGGACGCCCATCCCCTGAAAAAATAACCGAAAAACCGATAAGTAATAACACAGGAAATATTAAGTTCCAGCCTAGCGATGATCTATCACGAAAAAATTCAATGTTGCGGGCTTTGAACACCGCATAAAAACGCTTTATATTCATATTGCTCTATTCTCTTAAAGACTGGCCAGTTAAATGTAAAAATAAATCATCTAAATTAGCAGACTTTACATGAAGGCCTTCTAATGAAACCTGATTTTGTATCAGCATTAATAATGTTTGCTCGACATTACTTGTAGTAATTTCAACCCTATCTGACACTATTTTCCATTGATAAGTTTGAATTAGCGAGGCCGGAACTTGTTGTGCTGGTAAGTAAATAAATACTTCTTTAAAGTGTTTACTTAAGAGTTGTTGTGGTGAGCCGGATTCAATAACTTTCCCTTCAGCCATAATCACAATATCATCACAAAGCTGCTCAGCTTCATCCATATAATGTGTTGTCAGAATAATAGTTTTGTTTTGTGCTTTAATATTTTTTATTAATTGCCAAAAGTTTCGTCTTGCTTGTGGATCTAACCCCGTTGTTGGTTCATCTAAAAAAATAATTTCAGGGTCATTAATTAATGCTAAGGCAAGTAATAAACGTTGTCTTTGCCCGCCTGATAATAATCGATTATCTCGATCTAAAAAATCACCTAAATCGCAGAGCTCAATAATTTTTTGTTGCGATAATGTATGTTCATAAAAAGCAGAAAACAAATTCAATGTTTCTTTGACAGTTAAAAAGTCTTGTAAAGCGGTATGTTGAAACTGAATTCCTATTTGCTGGGAAATATAATTATCGACTTCTTTTGGTTGTTTCTCATGGTTTTTATAAACAACTGAGCCTGAACTAGCCGAAATAATTCCTTCCATAATTTCTATCGTCGTTGTCTTGCCGGCACCATTAGGCCCTAAAAGCCCAAAACAATGACCTTGTTTAACATTGAAGCTGATATTATTGACCGCAACAACATCTTTATACTTCTTAGTTAGTGCCTCAACACAAATTGCAACACTCATAGTTTATTGATCCTTATACTGCTCTTAACTTTATTGTACTGCACTTACTCAAAAAAACATTAGATTTCTCACAAATAGTAATAATTATCATTTGCATTTAATTTGTAGTTGGTTTATTTTAAGGATTAAGAAAATGTACATTAAAGGATGAAATATGACTTCTGAAATTTCTAGCGCCGACATTAATGACACGAAGGTTCAAGTTGAATTATCAAGTAATATGTTACATCAATTGCTTAAATCAGGAGTACTACACGGTGGCGATTGTAAATGCTTAAACGCAAGTGCCAAAAAAGTTCTGTGGCAAGCCTTATTAGCAGCCAGTACAGATGATGGAATAAATGTGGAACAATATCTATGCGCTTAAAAACCTCTGGAGAATTTTTACAGCTTGAACGCTGGTTAACTATTTTAATTGAAACCTATAAAGACTACCCAACTTACGGATTAGCTAAAACAATCAATTATTACGTAGATCGCTTATTGCATCATGAAGATATTCACCTTTGCGACCAAAAGTCTGGGGAAAGCGGTAATGATAAACGCTGTGAGTATTTGAGTATGAAAAAGTTCTGGGAATGGCAGGCAAGAAGCTAATCAACTATTCTACTGATTAACAGCTAACGACTTAATAATAGTTTAACTTTTGCTCTCAAAAATTGTTCAAGCGCTTTTTTACCAGTAAAACCATAGGTGTTACAAACATCATTAATGCTATGTTTCTGGAAGATGCGACTGATAAATACTAGCAAGTCTTGATCTTCAGCATATTTCACATCAGAAAGAACCATTTTCAGCCATAAATGTAAACTAAAAACACAACTTGAATACTGACCATATCCCTTAGCAAAATCAACAATATTTGCTTGATCACGCTCGCTCAATTCAACACAAGTTAACTTAGGTGAGTTACACATGATTAATGCTACTAACTTGGCAGATAAATACTTATACTCATCTGTTAATAGGTATTCAAAACTGCGGTAGAACGTTGAATTTATATCCGTAAGTGCCACCGTAGCTTTTGAAGACAACGCTTTAAGTACTAAGGCTGATTGTTCACCGCTTGCTTTATCTTTTTGGAAACCTATACGCGCTAACTTAAAGTAGTTTACTAGCCAAAAAGAAAGTAACGGCTTAGTCGCACCAAAACTAGACGCTAAAAAATCAACATTTTGTAATGCGGCAAAATTTTCTATTTTATCTAAAAAATAACTGCCAACGCCTTGCTGCTGTAGTTGTGGGTGTACTGCAATTCGCATCACTCTGATGTAATGATAATCGAAGGCATATTCAATTCCGCATTGGGTTAATAGTGATTGCGGAACAAAATGATTTTTTAAACGCCTTTTAGATTGCTGAATCGCACTCACTAATTCACTATCGATAACAGTAGAATCTGAGGTGGCACTAGAATTAGAGCTAGAACTAGAACTAGAGCTACCTTCATTAATTAAGAGTGCAACTGCGACTACTTTTTGCTTCGTTAATTCTTTAGACAATAAACAGACAAGCTGCACTTGCTCATTATCTAGAATCATTTTTACATCACTTGGTTTAGTTTGATAATGCGCAGTAACTAACACCGAAAAAACTTGCTTAAACAGTGATTCATTATGCGCTAACTCAATAGCGCTAAATTGCTTAAAGACTAATGAAGACAAGCCATTTATTGATGGATCATCCGCTATACTTGGCAGTTCAGCATTCAACAAACAGGCTTCAAAAACTAATTGCTCAAGTGGGTCATTAACTCGCCATCGAATAGGCTCATTTATATGTAAGCTTTGCCAATGAGGATATTGAGCCGCT
>Ga0193951_1000699_pt1 | contig 15058 bp, 21 predicted proteins | sample BB_2_MG_FD_140370 | JGI IMG/M metagenome (GOLD analysis project Ga0193951, IMG submission 140370) | Microbial mat bacterial communities from the Broadkill River, Lewes, Delaware, United States - BB_2_MG | ecosystem: Environmental > Aquatic > Freshwater > River > Microbial mats | place: USA... | reverse complement strand
GTCAGTTTTTAAGCCAGCTTTATCAAGTTTTTCACTTGCTTGCATTAGCAATACGGCATAGTCTCTAGCTTGATGTCCGGCTTGTAATGCTTCGCTTAACCATAATAAGGTTTTGTATAATACTGGTGCTATTATGAGCTCTTCTGGTGTTAGGTAACCATTGCGTGAACTCATTGCTAGACCAGACTTCTCACGAATTATTTCCACAGGAATAATGTCAACTGGCATAGATAAATCTTCAACCATTGTTTGAATCACTTGCAGTTGTTGATAATCTTTAGAGCCAAAACAGGCAACATCAGGTTGGACTAAATTAAACAGCTTACAAACAACGGTGGCTACGCCACGGAAATGTCCTGGACGGCTGGCACCACAATATAAATCTGAGATATTAGGGACTTCTACATAGCTATTTTCACCAAAACCTTTAGGATAAATAACATCAGCTGTAGGTGTGAACAATAAGTCAGTGTTTACCTTGAGTAAGCTTTCTTTATCTTGTGCCAAAGTTCTAGGATAATTATCAATATCCTCACTTAAACCAAACTGCATAGGATTAACAAAAATACTAACAATGACTTTGTCAGCATGTTTATGAGCGGCTTTTACTAAAGCTAGGTGGCCGTCATGCAAATTCCCCATTGTTGGTACAAATGCTATCGTTAAACCTTGCATGCGCCACGCTTTGACTTGTTCTCTTAAATCTTTAATATTTTCAACAGTGTTCATGGTATTCTCTTAAATATCAGTATGGAAATTTTGAATTACGGCAACATTTGGATTGTAATTCTTTCGCTTTGATACCTGTCTATATCGACTAGTTATTTAAAAATATGTTCTTCACCTGGAAAATTTCCATTAGATACTTCGCTGATATAAAGCTCAATCGCTTTTTTAATATCGCCAGTTTCTTTGATGAAATTTCGAGAGAATTTAGGCATATAACTACAAGAAATACCTAAAGCATCATGCATAACTAATATTTGTCCATCGGTATCTTTACCTGCTCCAATACCAATAGTGGGAATTGGTACAGCTGCAGAAATGGCTTTGCCAAGTGGGGCAGGGATGCATTCTAGTACTAATAATTGTGCACCCGCGGCTTCAAGCGCCAAAGCGTCTTCAATCATTATCTTTGCGTGTTCATCACTACGACCTTGTACTTTAAAGCCACCAAAAACATTGACAGATTGTGGTGTTAAGCCTAAATGAGCACAAACAGGAATACCACGTTCAACTAAAGCTTTTATAGTGCTGGCTAACCAAGTGCCACCTTCCATTTTTACCATACTAGCGCCAGCTTGCATTAACTTTGTTGCATTGGTTAATGCTTGCTCTGTGGTGGCGTAGGTCATAAAAGGCATATCACCAATAATAAGTGTATTTTCTGCACCTCGTTTAACACATTCAGTATGGTAAACCATGTGGTCAATAGTGACAGGCAGAGTATCATCTCGTCCTTGAAGGACCATGCCCAATGAATCGCCAATTAAGATAGCGTGAATACCTGCTTGATCGAAAAGCTGAGCAAAACTTGCATCATAAGCGGTGATAGTTGAAATTTTTTCGCCTTGTTGTTTCATTTTTAACAAGGTAGATGTGGTTATTTTAGCCATATAGTTCTCAATTCATCTGTTGAGTTAATTGGTTTGGGTTGTTAGTTAAGCTGAGCCTTGACTCAATCGCGCTACTTTCGCACAAATATTTTTCAACTGCAATGATCCGCTAGTATTTGCTTAGTTTTATCATTGAATTGACAGAAATGTTTTGACTTAGAGAAGATATGTTTTGGCCATTAGGTAATTGTAATAAAGGGGAAATTTCAGCTAATGGTATTAAAACAAATTCACGTTCGGTCATACCATAGTGAGGTATGACTAAGCGTTCAGAATTGATAACTTGATTGCCAAATAACAGGATGTCTAGATCTAAAATGCGGGCACCCCAACGGTTTTCTTTACGTACTCTGCCAAATTCATTTTCAATAGCTTGTAAAGCGTCTAATAATTCAATAGGCGATAGTGACGTTTCAAGGCTTAAAACAGCATTAATATAGTTATCTTGATCTTGAGGGCCCATCGGTTTACTAAGGTATAAAGAAGAAACCGAAAGAATACTGCTTTGTGTTATTTTTCTAATTGCTTTAATTGCATTTTTAACTTGTTCTATTGGCTCAGATAAATTACTACCTAAGCCAATATAAGCAATAGTTGATGTCGTTGTCATGAGTATTATTAGTCAACAGTAGCTTGGTTAGTCGGTTTACGTCGTTTTCTTGGCGTACGTCTTTTCGCTCCTGGTGAGCTTTTGATTCCTTTAACCATTTGTTCTTGAGCTTCATGACTAACATTTTGAAAGTCAGTCCACCATTTTGATAACTCGGTTAGGTGCCCATTGTCTTTTTCAACTTCAGCACGTAACAAGAGAAAGTCGTATCCTGCTCTAAACTTAGGGTGTTCAAAAGTTTTGAATGCTTTTTTACCTTCTCGACGTTCTAATTTCTCTTGTAAAATCCAGATGTCTTTCATGACACTTTGAAAACGCTTAGGAATAGCGATGCTTTGCTGCTGCTCAGGCATTATTTCGCTTAAAGCAGCAAAAAATGCATCTTGAGGTGATAATTGGCGATTAGCATTTATCTGACGAATATAGTTCTGTAATGAATACCAAAGCATGGCTGCAAATAAAAATGCAGGTGTTACACGTTGATCATTATTAATACGGTTATCTGTATTTGTCATTGCTTGAATAATGAAGCGTTCTAGTTGCTCGCTATTGCCTTCTGAGTGATTATCTAATGCTAGATTAACTGCAGGAAAGAAAAAACCAAATAATTGGTATTTACGTAATTGTTTATAGTTAGCAACGGCTTTGCCCGAAATAAACATTTTTAAAAACTCTTCAAACATTCTAGCAGCAGGAATATTTGCCATTAATGGTGCCAGCTCTGTAATTGGTTGCTGAGTTTCTTTAGCTATTTTCATATCTAGCTTAGTGGCAAAACGGATAGCACGAAGCATGCGTACTGGATCTTCTCTGTAACGAGTTTCTGGATCGCCAATTAAACGGATAACTTTGTCTTCTACATCTTTTACACCATTCGCGAAATCTAAGACTTTAAAATCTTTAGATGAGTAATAAAGTGCGTTGATGGTGAAATCTCTACGTTCAGCATCTTCATCAATGGTGCCGTAAATATTGTCACGTAATAACATACCATCATCGTTTTGTTTCGAGGTTTTGGTACTGTCCTTTCCTTTTTGACCTTCACTGTCGTGGTGCCCTCGAAAGGTGGCGACCTCAATGATTTCTCGACCAAAAACAATATGCGCTAGTCGAAACCGGCGACCTATTAAACGACAGTTTCTAAATAAGCCTTTAATTTCGTCAGGCGTAGCATTGGTTGCAATATCAAAGTCTTTAGGTTTTTGACCCAATAAAATATCGCGAACACCACCACCAACAAGATAAGCATCAAAACCGCCTTTGTTTAGCCGATATAATACTTTAAGCGCATTTGGGCTAATTAATTGGCGAGATACTGGATGTTGATCACGTGTAAGTACAATGGGTTGTTCGAGTGTTGTGACGTGATTGTTAACGATAGCTTTTTTACTGGTATTTTTAGTAAAAACCTTTTTACATAAATTAATGACGCGTTTGATAATCGCAAACCTTTTATTAAGAGTAGGAAGTATATGAAAAATTATCTTGTTAGATACATGTAATGATATAACAAACTTGTAACAAAGAGAATGAAAAAGCAGCTGTTTTTTATTTACAACTGCTTTAACTATCATATCAATGCTACCTTAAGTGATAATATTAATGCCAAAGGCATAGGTAATAAGGTAGCACTTAGATATTTATTATCGCTATATCAATTACTACATTAATATTATTTGGGTCTACTAATCTCAAAAGGATTATTAATCGTTGCGTATTCAGCACCACCAAGACGAGCTAATGGCTGAATTTTATCGGCATGTACTTTGATTCGTTGCTTTTCATCAACATCAACGACGTTATCATTAATATAGACTTGCTTAACTTCAACAAAAATTAAGCTTTGTGGTACATCACCTAACGGTTTTATTTCATATAACTCACAACCGTAAGCAATGTCGCATTGTGCAATTCTTGGTAGGGAAAAATTAGCAAACTCAGTAGTTTTTATTCCTGCATCAGTAAGCTCCGATTCACCATGCGCTAATGTTTGTGCGGTTTGTGTAACTAAGCTAGCATGTTGTTCTGAAGCAATGTGAATCACGACTTTTTTATTTTTAATAATGTTAGTTAAAGTATCTTTATCATCGCCATTAGGTTTTTTACCTACTGATAACATTAAAATAGGAGGTGCACTAGATACTGCAGTAAAGTAAGAAAATGGCGCTAGATTAAATGAACCATTACCTGAATCAGTTAAGGCCCACGCAATCGGGCGAGGAATGATGGTTTGTGTCATTAAATGATAGCGTTGGTTTGCGCTGAAAGCTGAAAAGTCAAAATTCATATATGAGTCCATGTTTTTATTAAGGTAAATATTCGTTGTATCAGTTGATAATTATTCGTCATTGTCGCTAAGGTCAATGTTTATTGCTTTGACCTTAGCTACTTTTTCTCTATTCCAGTGTTTAATTGCCCAATTGATAATGTTAGGGACTTGTTCATGAGTTAAATCCGGATCAGGAATTTGTCCTAAAAAATTTAGTGCAGCGATTAATGCTGGTTGAGGATTATTATTATCAATAGCTGTGGCTTTATTTTGCTTGCTAAGTTTAAAGCCTTGCTTAGTTATAGCCAGTGGTATATGCCCGTATTGAGGCGGTTTTTTATTAAGTGTGGCATACAAGGTTAGTTGCCTCGCTGTCGGCTCAAGTAAATCACAGCCTCGAATAACATGACTTATATTTTGGTAAATATCATCGTGAACAACTGCAAGTTGGTAAGCAAATAGATTATCTTTTCGGTGTATTATGAAGTCTTCTTCAGCCAATCTTTTATCACAAGATATATTACCCTGAAAAATATCTTTAAATTGATACAAACCATATTGATTAATAAGGCGAGTAGCACTATTTTCTTTTGCATTGTTTAGGGGACGACAATGTCCTTGATATATACCACCAAGCTTTTTAATTTCATTTCGTGTGCATTGACAATAATAACTTAGGTGTTGTTGCTGTAGTTCATTTAAAATATGCTTATATCGGTCAGTTTGTTGGCTTTGGTAGAGAATATCTTCATCCCAATGTAAGCCAAATGCTTCTAGCGTTTTTAAAATCGCGGTACTAGCGCCAACTTTTTCTCGGGGAGGATCGATGTCTTCTATTCGAACTAACCATTTACCTGGGTTACCGTTTGAGTCAACGGATGCTTTAGCATCTAAAAAACTTGCTAATGCGGCGATCAATGAACCAAAGTGTAATAAGCCAGAAGGTGAAGGAGCAAAACGACCACGATAACTATCTTGCGATAATAACGATGGTCGCTTTATATCTTGAGGGTTTTTCTGTAAAGCTTGCAAAACGAATGGCTTAGCCAGCCATTTGACGTTCTTTTATTTCTGCTAGAGTTTTACATTCTATGCAAAGATCAGCAGTAGGTCTTGCTTCTAAACGGCGAATACCGATATCAATACCACAAGACTTACAGAAGCCAAACTCATCTTCTTCTATTAACTGTAACGTTTTCTCAATTTTCTTAATGAGTTTACGTTCACGATCTCGAGTACGTAATTCTAGACTAAACTCTTCTTCTTGTGCTGCTCTATCAACCGGATCAGGGAAGTTTGCGGCTTCATCTTGCATGTGAGTTACGGTACGGTCTACTTCTTCACGTAATTGTACACGCCACGCATCTAAAATCTTTTTAAAATGTACTTTTTGGGGCTCACCCATATATTCTTCATTAGCTTTTTCTTGGTATGGCTCTACGCCTGCTAATGCTAAAATACCTAATGCTTTATTTTTACCTGTTGGCATGCTGAATCTCCTAATACTACAAAGACCAAGGTTGTTTGGCTGTAACACCATTTAACATTTATTCTTGGTTGTAATTGCCAATATCAATGATGTAACTTATTTAATATAGACTTAAAATATCAGGTCTATATTGTATCACACATGATGAAAATCAATGTTTTCGATTAATAAAAGCAAAAATAAAATTATTAACCTTATTTATCAATATGTTGTTTATCAAAAAAGTTTGAATTTAACTTAATGAAAAGCGTCGAACTTAATGTGTTATATATAGTACTTCTTTTTTGCGCAAGCATTATTAGCAAGTTTTACAGGTGTTCGTCAATAACTATTACAGCTTAATAAACATAATTTTTTATTTAATAACCTATAAATTCAGGGCAAATAAATAAACTATAATAATATTGTTCATTTTTTAGTTAATTAAACTATCACTTTGTAATTAGCGGTGGTATAATCTCGCGCCCATTAACTTTGAGTGTTTGACTTCTGTCAGTGCTTTAATGTGTTTGGGAAGTCTTTTTAGGCAGTGACGGGTCAAATTTCTGGCCTTGAATTTTAATTTATCTTAATGATTTATATTTATTTTTCTATATATTGGGAAGTAAGTGGGTTAAAAGATAACAGCGGAGCAAAAATCAATGATCCAAATGCAATCACAGCTTAATGTTGCTGATAACAGTGGCGCTAAGCGTGTTCAATGTATAAAGGTTCTTGGTGGCTCGCACCGTCGCTATGCACGCATTGGTGATATCATCAAAGTTGCCGTAAAGGAAGCAAGTCCTCGCGGTAAAGTAAAAAAAGGTGATGTTCACACTGCGGTAGTGGTGCGCACTAAGAAAGGTGTTCGTCGTACAGATGGTTCTGCTATCCGTTTCGATGAAAACGCGGCTGTAATGCTTAATGCAAGCTTACAACCAATTGGTACTCGTATTTTTGGGCCAGTGACACGTGAACTTCGTAATGAAAAATTTATGAAGATCGTATCATTAGCACCAGAAGTACTATAAGGAGTCACGATAATGGCATCTAAGATTCGTCGTGATGATGAAGTAGTTATACTTGCAGGTAAAGACAAGGGCAAAACTGGTAAAGTTACTAAAGTTCTTGTTGAAAGCGGCAAAGTATTCGTAGAAGGCGTAAACTTAATCAAAAAACACACTAAGCCTGTACCTCAGTTACAGCAGCCTGGTGGGATTATTGAAAAAGAAGCACCTTTACAAGTATCTAACGTAGCTATCCTTAACCCTAAATCGGGCAAGGCTGACCGCGTTGGTTTTAGATTTGAAGACGGCAAAAAAGTACGTTTCTTTAAATCTGATAACGAATTAATTTAATTGGAGTAAACGATGGCGAAACTGCATGATTTTTATAAAGATACAGTTGTAGCTGACCTTCAAGCGAAGTTCGGTTATAAAAGTGTCATGCAAGTCCCTCGGATTGAAAAGATCACCCTTAACATGGGTGTTGGTGAGGCAATTTCTGATAAGAAAGTGCTAGAACACGCCACGAATGATCTTACTGCAATCTCAGGTCAAAAGCCGGTCACGACAGTAGCACGCAAATCAGTTGCGGGCTTCAAAATTCGTGAAGGCTATCCTATAGGCACAAAAGTAACTCTACGCGGCGAGCGTATGTGGGAATTTTTAGAGCGTTTAATCTCTATTTCTATTCCTCGTATCCGTGACTTCCGTGGCTTAAACCCTAAGTCATTTGATGGTCGTGGTAATTACAGCATGGGCGTTCGTGAGCAAATCATCTTCCCTGAAATCAATTATGATAAAATTGATAAAATTCGCGGATTAGATATCACTATTACTACTAGCGCGAAAGATAACGAAGAAGGACATGCATTATTGTCTGCCTTCAACTTCCCGTTCAAGAAGAAGGTGTAGAGTTATGGCTAAATCGTCAATGAAAGCTCGTGAAGATAAAAGAACTAAGTTAGTAGCACAATACGCTGAAAAGCGTGCTGCGTTAAAAGCAATCATCTCTGGTGTTAATTCTTCTGAAGAAGAACGCTGGGATGCTGTATTGAAACTTCAAAGTTTACCTCGTGATTCATCAAGTAGCCGTCAACGTAATCGTTGTAATGTTACTGGACGTCCACATGGTTACTTACGCAAATTTGGTTTAAGCCGTATTAAATTACGCGAAACTATGATGCGTGGTGAAGTTCCAGGTCTTAAGAAAGCTAGTTGGTAATTCACGGGAGTAAATGGTTATGATGACTGATCCTATCGCGGACATGTTTACACGCATCCGCAACGGTCAATCTGCAGCAAAAGTTGCAGTAAAAATGCCATCTTCAAAAGTTAAAGTTGCAATTGCTAACTTACTTAAAGAAGAAGGCTATATTTCAGATTATTCAGTTACTGGTGATGTTAAACCAGAATTAGCTGTAACGTTGAAGTATTTTGAAGGTAAAGAAGTAATTGAAGTGATCAAACGTGTTTCACGTCCTGGTCTTCGTGTATACAAAAACTGTAATGAACTTCCTAAAGTTCTTGCAGGAATGGGTATTGCGATAATTTCGACTTCTAAAGGTTTGATGACGGATCGTGCTGCTCGCTCTGCGGGTATTGGCGGTGAAGTTCTTGGTTTCGTAGAGTAAGGAGAATAATATGTCTCGTGTTGCAAAAGCACCTGTCGATGTTCCTGCTGGCGTTACCGTTACGTTATCAGGTCAAAATATCACAGTTAAAGGTCCAGTAGGTGAATTATCACGTACGATTCATAGTTTTGTTGCGGTTTCTCAAGAAGAGAACCAAATCATTACTAACATCGCATGTGATGAAAGAAATGCATGGGCACAAGCCGGTACTGCTCGCGCTTTAATCAATAATATGGTTGAAGGTGTTAGTAAAGGTTTTGAAAAGAAATTGGTTTTACAGGGTGTTGGTTACCGTGCAAAAGCCGCTGGTAAATCTGTAGATTTATCATTAGGTTTTTCACACCCAATCAATCACGCAATTCCTGATGGAATTACTGTTGAAACTCCTAGCCAAACTGAAATCATACTGAAAGGTTGTGATAAGCATTTAGTTGGTCAAACCGCAGCGAACATTCGTGCATACCGTAAGCCAGAGCCTTATAAAGGTAAAGGTGTACGTTATTCTGATGAACACGTTCGTCGTAAAGAAGCTAAGAAGAAGTAGGGTAATACTATGGATAAGAAAACATCTCGTTTGCGCCGCGCTAAACGCGCACGCGCAAAAATTAGCGAGTTGGGTGCGAATCGTTTAGTTATATTCCGTACTCCTCGTCACATTTACGCTCAATTGATCGCGCCAACTGGCTCTGAGGTTATCGCATCTGCGTCAACTTTAGACAAAGAAGTTAGTGCACAAGTTGAAAACACAGGTAATGTTGCAGCAGCAACTGCAGTAGGTAAAGCAATCGCTGAACGTGCTGTAGCAAAAGGTATCTCTAAGATAGCTTTTGATCGCTCTGGTTTCCTTTATCATGGTCGCGTTAAAGCATTAGCAGAAGCAGCTCGCGAAGCTGGTCTTCAGTTCTAGGGGTTGATAATGGCTAATCATAATCAAGAAAACTCACAACAAAGTGATATGGCTGAAAAGCTAATCGCAGTTAACCGCGTATCTAAAGTGGTTAAAGGTGGTCGTATTTTCAGTTTCACTGCACTAACAGTAGTTGGTGACGGTAATGGTCGTGTTGGTTTTGGCTACGGTAAAGCACGTGAAGTGCCTGCTGCAATCCAAAAAGCAATGGAAAAAGCACACCGTAACATAGTAAACGTTGACCTGAAGGGTACTACTCTTCAGCATGTCATTATTGGCAAGCACTCTGGCTCTAAAGTTTACATGCAACCAGCTTCTGAAGGTACAGGTATCATCGCCGGTGGCGCGATGCGTGCAGTACTTGAAGTTGCAGGCGTTCAGAACGTATTGTCAAAAGCATACGGCTCTACTAACCCAATCAACGTAGTTCGTGCTACTGTTTCTGCTTTGACGAATATGCATTCGCCAGAAAGCATGGCAGCTAAACGCGGCAAAAGCGTTGCAGACATTTTGGGGTAATTGAACATGGCTAAAACAGTTAAAGTAACTCAAATAAAAAGTTCTATCGGTCGTTTACCGAAGCATAGAGCTACATTAAAAGGCCTTGGTCTACGTCGTATCAATCATACAGTTGAGTTAGAAGATACTCCATCTGTACGTGGTATGATTAACAAGGTTATTTACATGATTAAGGTGGAGGATTAATAATGCATTTAAATACTTTATCCCCTGCACCGGGATCTAATAAAACTAAAAAGCGCTGTGGTCGTGGTATTGGTTCAGGTATCGGAAAAACTGGTGGTCGTGGTCACAAAGGTCAGAAGTCACGTTCTGGCGGTAGTGTACGTCCTGGTTTCGAAGGTGGACAAATGCCATTGAAACAACGTTTACCTAAATTTGGTTTTACTTCACGTAAATCTTTAGTTCGCGCTGAAGTTCGTTTACATGAATTAAACCTTATCAAAGGTGATGTTGTTGATATTCACGCGTTAAAAGATGCTGGTCTAATCAACCGTAACATTGAAACAGCAAAAATTATGCTGTCTGGCGAGATTACTCGTAAGATCACTGTTCGCGGTTTAGGCGTAACTAAAGGTGCTCGTGTAGCTATTGAAGCTGCCGGTGGTAACATCGAGGAATAATACAGATTATGGCTACACCAGGAATGGACGCTTCTCAAAAGGGAAGCAAAGGCGCAGGCGGTTTGTCTGAGCTTAAACAAAGATTATGGTTCGTATTCATTGCATTAGTAGTGCTACGCTTAGGATCATTTGTACCAATCCCTGGTATTGACGCCGCTGTATTAGCTCAGTTCTTTGAACAACAAAAGGGCACCATTGTAGAAATGTTTAACATGTTCTCTGGTGGTGCACTTGAGCGAGCCTCGGTATTGGCATTAGGTATTATGCCGTACATCTCGGCTTCAATTATTATGCAACTGTTAACTGTGGTTAGTCCAAAGTTTGCAGAGCTTAAGAAAGAAGGTGAAGCTGGACGTCGTAAAATCAGCCAATACACACGCTACGGCACATTAGTTCTAGCAACAGTACAGTCGATAGCGATTGCAAGAAGTTTACCGGATATGATGCAAGGACTAGTAATTAATGCTGGTTTTAGTTTCTATTTTACTGCAGTAGTTAGTTTGGTTACTGGTACCATGTTTTTAATGTGGTTAGGTGAGCAAATTACTGAACGTGGTATTGGTAATGGTATTTCAATCATTATATTTGCAGGTATTGTTGCTGGCATGCCATCGGCTGTTGGTCAAACAGCTGAGATGGCGCGTCAAGGTGAATTGCACTTATTAGTATTATTGCTTATTGGCGCTGTGGTATTTGCAGTGACTTTCTTAGTAGTGTTTGTAGAGCGTGGTCAACGACGTATTGTTGTTAACTATGCTAAACGTCAGCAGGGCCGTAAGGTTTTTGCGGCGCAAAGCACGCATTTACCATTGAAAGTGAATATGGCGGGTGTAATCCCACCAATTTTCGCCTCTAGCCTTATTTTGTTCCCTGGCACGCTTGCGAGCTGGTTTGGACAAGGTGAAGGCCCTGTAGCTGATTTCTTACAAGGTGTATCTCAGGCGATGTCGCCAGGGCAACCTTTGTATGTATTAATGTTAGCAGCAGCAATTATATTTTTCTGTTTCTTTTACACGGCATTGGTTTTCAATCCGCGTGAAACAGCAGATAACTTGAAAAAGTCAGGTGCGTTCATACCAGGGATTCGTCCGGGTGAACAAACGTCCAAATATATAGATAAAGTAATGACTCGTTTAACCCTAGCGGGCGCGTTGTATATTACCTTTGTCTGTTTGGTTCCACAGTTTATGATCATAGCATGGGACGTTCAGTTCTATTTTGGCGGTACATCATTATTGATTATCGTGGTTGTGATTATGGACTTTATGGCACAAGTACAAACACATATGATGTCTCATCAATATGACAATGTACTTAAAAAAGCAAACTTGAAAGGTCACGGTCGTTAGGCCGGGCTATTTTAGTTAACGGAGTATAAAATGAAAGTACGTGCATCCGTAAAAAAGATTTGTCGTAATTGTAAAGTGGTTAAGCGTAAAGGCGTTATACGCGTTCTTTGTTCTGAACCAAAGCACAAACAAAGACAAGGTTAGTCTGTTTATTGACCAGGATTCGTCAAATTTACTTTGTCTAATTCTCAATAATAACTAGTGAAATCTTTTAGCAGTGGCATTGTGCAGATAATTCTGTATAATGCCGCTTCGATTTGCGAAAAACGAGAATGGTTGGGTATCCTAACGGGCTTTCCAACCAATGTAATTTTAATTATTTAAAGGAGATGTGTTAGTGGCCCGTATCGCTGGCATTAACATCCCTGATCGTAAGCATGCAGTAATCGCCATTACTGCGATTTACGGTATCGGCGCTACCCGTGCAAAAGCTATTTGTGCGGCAGCAGGTATCGAAGAATCAACGAAGATCAGTGAATTAGACGAAGCAAAAATTGATTTGCTACGCGCTGAAGTGGATAAATTTACCGTAGAAGGTGATTTACGCCGTGAAGTTTCAATGAACATTAAACGTCTTATGGATTTAGGTTGTTTCCGTGGCATTCGCCACCGTCGCAGTCTTCCTCTACGTGGTCAACGCACTAAAACAAATGCGCGTACCCGTAAAGGTCCTCGTAAGCCAATTAAGAAGTAAGAGGGACTAGACAATGGCTAAAACACCCGTACGTACGCGTAAACGCGTAAAAAAACAAGTTGCTGATGGCATGGCTCATATTCATGCTTCTTTCAACAACACAATCGTGACTCTTACAGATCGTCAAGGTAATGCTTTATCTTGGGCGACTGCAGGTGGTTCAGGTTTCCGTGGTTCACGTAAATCTACCCCTTTTGCTGCGCAAGTAGCTGCAGATCGCGCAGGCGCTACTGCAAAAGAGTTTGGCTTGAAGAATATTGAAGTGTTCGTTAAAGGTCCAGGTCCAGGTCGTGAATCTGCTATCCGTGCCTTAAATGCTGCTGGTTTTAAAATCACCAACATTACTGACGTTACACCTATTCCTCATAATGGTTGTCGTCCTCCTAAGAAACGTCGCGTTTAATCGTTTTTTAGGATAGTTGGAGAAAGAAAATGGCTAGATATTTAGGTCCTAAGTTAAAACTTAGTCGCCGCGAAGGTACAGATTTGTTCCTTAAAAGCGGTGTTAGAGCAATTGACACTAAATGTAAAATCGAAACAATACCAGGTCAACATGGCGCCCGTCGCGGTCGTTTGTCAGACTACGGTGTTCAACTTCGTGAAAAACAAAAGGTTCGTCGTATTTTTGGCGTACTTGAAAAACAATTCAGTAATTACTACAAAGAAGCAGCACGTTTAAAAGGTAATACAGGTGAAAACTTGTTACAACTTTTAGAAACACGCTTAGATAACGTAGTTTACCGTATGGGCTATGCAAGCACTCGTGCTGAAGCTCGTCAATTAGTTAGCCATAAGGCTATCGTGGTAAACGGCGTAGTAGTAAATATTCCATCTTTCACTGTTAAAGCTGAAGATGTGGTTTCTGTTCGTGAGAAATCTAAAACTCAAGCGCGTATTATTGCCGCTTTAGATTTAGCCGACCAACGTGAAAAACCACTTTGGGTTGAAGTTGATAACAAAAAACTTGAAGGTACGTTCAAACGTGTTCCTGATAGAGCTGACTTATCTGCTGAAATTAATGAACAGTTGATTGTTGAACTTTACTCTAAGTAGTAAAGTTACACTTTAAGAGAGGACATATATGCAGGGTTCTGTAACCGAATTCCTTAGACCACGCATGGTTGGTATTGAAAATATTAGCCCTCGTCGTGCTAAGGTAACTTTAGAGCCATTAGAACGTGGTTTTGGTCACACTTTAGGTAATGCGTTACGCCGCATTCTATTATCTTCAATGCCAGGTTGTGCTGTAACTGAAGTAGAAATTGATGGTGTATTACATGAGTACAGTAGTAAAGAAGGTGTTCAAGAGGACATCATCGGAATATTGTTAAACCTTAAAGGGCTTGCTGTTTTATTAGAAGGCAAAAATGAAGCCGTTCTGACTTTAACTAAGTCTGGTGAAGGCCCTGTAACGGCAGCTGATATACAACATGATGGCGATGTTACTATTGTAAATCAAGACCATGTTATCTGTAATTTAACAGGTGAAGGTTCTATCAGCATGCGCATCAAAATTGAAATGGGTCGTGGTTACGTACCTGCTTCAGCGCGCCGTGATGCCGAGGAAGAAGATCGAGCTATTGGTCGTTTGTTGGTTGATGCCTCATTCAGTCCTGTAGTTAGAATTGCTTATGATGTTGATTCTGCACGTGTTGAACAACGTACAGATTTAGACAAATTAGTTTTAGATATGGAAACCAATGGTACATTGGATCCGGAAGAAGCTATCCGTCGTGCTTCAACTATTCTTGCTGAACAGCTTGATGCGTTTGTTGAACTTCGCGATATTAAAGAAGTTGAACAAGTGGAAGAAAAACCATTGTTTGACCCAATTTTGCTTCGTCCTGTTGATGATTTAGAATTAACTGTTCGTTCAGCTAACTGTTTAAAAGCAGAAGCAATTCAATATATTGGTGATTTAGTACAACGTGCTGAAGTTGAGCTTCTTAAAACGCCTAATTTAGGTAAGAAGTCATTAACTGAAATTAAAGACGTGTTAGCATCTCGTGGTTTGTCTCTAGGTATGCGCCTAGAAAACTGGCCGCCAGAAAGCATTGTTGACAACGACTAGTTCGATCATCGTTTTTTTAATAGTTTTTTAAGAAGGATTAACACATGCGTCATCGTCAAAGTGGTCGCCAGTTAAACCGTAATAGCAGTCATCGCCAAGCGATGTTCCGCAATATGGCAAGCTCTTTAGTTAAGCACGGCGTTATCAAAACGACTGTTGCTAAAGCTAAGGAACTACGTCGCGTTGTAGAGCCTTTGATTACATTGGCTAAAACCGACAGTGTTGCAAATCGTCGTTTAGCATTTGCTCGTACACAAGACAAAGAAGTAGTAGGTATTTTATTTAACGAACTTGGTG
>Ga0193951_1000698_pt1 | contig 15063 bp, 3 predicted proteins | sample BB_2_MG_FD_140370 | JGI IMG/M metagenome (GOLD analysis project Ga0193951, IMG submission 140370) | Microbial mat bacterial communities from the Broadkill River, Lewes, Delaware, United States - BB_2_MG | ecosystem: Environmental > Aquatic > Freshwater > River > Microbial mats | place: USA... | reverse complement strand
TTTTCATGTGATAAACTCCCGATAAGGTGTTCTATATCCTTAACGAGGTCTTCTGATATAAAGACATTTGATTCTTTTGAAAGTAAAGGAAACATTATTGTTTATGATTAGATGAAACAAGTTCGGGCTACTGCAGTATTTTGTATGAAAGCAAAATCTATTTCTATGTGGTAGTTCCGATACCGTACAAAAATAATTAAATTTAGCAATTGAAAATATGTTTTTACTTTACTTTAAGTAAAAGTTTTGATTTAATACAAAATGGCATCATATTGTGTTGAATTGAAATAACACTAAGGGACCTTTAATTAAGAATTGATGAGTGTAAAGTTTAATAATAAGAATAGAGTTAAGCCCATTGGTTTGTTGTTGTCTTTTTTATTAATGCTGGCTGTTGCAGGGTTGGCAAGTTACTATTTGTGGTTTAATCACCTTAATAAAACCATAGAAGCAAGTTTGTGGATGTACTTTGTATTCATTTCCACCTTCTTTTATTTTGGAGGTTTTTGTTATGTGGAAGTTGAGATTAGTTCTAAAACCTTCGATGTAAAGTATTATAACTTGTTTCCATTTTGGAGACAATATAAGCGCATTTTGCTACCCTTGGATAAAGTAAAGCATATAAAAGTAAGATCGGGTTTGTGCTTTGTTGGGTCTGGCATATTAATTAGTGGAAGGATAAAGGGACGTTTAGCAACTTACCCTACGGTGGGGTTGAGTGCATGTACTGCCAAGCAAAGAAAACAATTGAAACAGTTTGCGCTTGAGCTGAAGGAGAACCGGAATTAATATGGAAAGGATGCGTTACGTTTTTGTGTTGTTGTTAGTGGTGTTTTGTGTTAATGTAAAGGCACAGTTTAAAAAAGGTGATTGGTACATCAGTCCTAAAATATCGTTTGCCGATTATAGCGATCGGAACGATTGGAATGGTTACAGCATAACTAAAATACCTCCTGTTTCTATGGCTGTTGAAAAAGGCTTTACCGATTATCTAAGTGCTGGGGGAATGCTCGGCTTTAGCAGAGATAAATTCGTTAATGATACTTTGTCGAGTAATGCACACCGTTATTCTGAATTTGCGGTAGGGGGCATGGCTAATATCCACTTCGCTGGTTGGATTGAGAAATGGACTAATTATGCTGTGTTTTTGGGTGATTGGGACTTTTATGCAGGGGTTAACTTACTTTTCAATTGGAAAGGAACCGAAGAAACGGATGTATGGAATGTTGATTTAAATGAGTTTGAGCAGAATAAGGCGACGTCATTTAACGCAAAAGTGCGTCCTTTAATTGGTGTGCGCTATTTTGTAAATGATAATTTTTGCATGTTATTGGAACTGGGACATGGTAATATGGGACTAGTTACTACTGGAATAACTTTTCGGATACCAGAGCGCAATTACTAACCTGGCATAAACCAGCACGTCTTAAATCTTTTTACACTAAACTTCAATATCCTTGTTTGCCACTTTATTAGTGGGATGATATAAAGCGAGTTTGAATTTTTTCTTTGGGCTTGCTTTAGCGATTTAGTGTCTTTTTTCTTTAAGCGAGCTTTATGTGCGCATTTCTCTGAGACTCAAAAAAGAGATGAATTTAAAATAATTTCAGTTATTTATAAGTTGTTCTTGAATTCTAAACTATTGTAATCTGACTTTAGTGATTTTTTTATTATGATTATAATGAATCTGAATTTTCACTTATGGCGCTGTACGAGTGGCTGTTAGTGTGGCGTTGTGTTTGATGAAATTCGACTTGAAATTGCTTGTAAATAGTGTTAATTTGAGATAAGGATTGGTAGATTGTGAAAAAGTGTTAAATTGCACAATGTTAAATAGATCTTAATTTGTCAGAACAGCTAAAATATCAAATTGCGATAAGTCTTATCAAAGGTATTGGACCAAAGTTAGCCCGAAATCTTATAGCTTATGTTGGTGATGAAAGTGAGGTGTTTAATCAGAATATTTCAGCGCTTTCAAAGGTTCCTGGCATTGGCGTTTCTTTGGCTCGGGTTATTAAGGCGGCCAATGTTTTGGAGAGAGCTGAGCAGGAAATTGAGTTTATAACAAAACATAATATTCAACCCCTTTATTTTACATCTGATGATTACCCTCATCGTTTAAGTTTTTGCGAAGATGCTCCAGTTTTACTTTATACCAAAGGACAAACTAATTTAAATGGCAAGAAGGTGCTAGCCATTGTTGGTACGCGCAAGGCATCGGAAGATGCACGTATGAATTGTGAGAAATTAATTGAAGAACTATCTGTGCGCTATCCTGATGTTGTAATCATAAGTGGATTGGCTTATGGTATTGATGTTTGTGCACATCGAGCAGCGCTCAAACATGGTTTGTCGACTTATGGCGTAATGGCACATGGATTAGATCGCATTTATCCCGCTTTGCACCGTAATACAGCGAAACAGATGCTCGAAAATGGTGGGATAGTGACAGAATTTATGTCGAATACGAAACCTGATCGCCCCAATTTTGTTAGAAGGAACAGAATTATTGCTGGTCTGGCTGATGCATTGGTGATGGTTGAATCAAGTATTAAAGGTGGAGCTATAATCACATCTCGGATTGCAGAATCCTATAATCGTGATGTTTTGGCTTTTCCAGGTAACATCAATGAGGAACTATCTAAAGGAGGTAATTATCTCATAAAAAGGAATATTGCAGCCTTAATAGAGGGGGTTGAAGATTTGGAATATGCCCTCGGATGGGAGAGTGAGGATGTGAGTAGAGCAACGCAAGCGTCCTTATTTCATTCATTCAATAACAAAGAGGAAGAGCTATTGTATGGTATTGTATCTGAAAATAAAGAATTAACAGCAAACGAGCTGTGTGTTAAGAGTGGTATGGCTGTTAGTAAGGTGAGTGCTACGATGTTATCTTTGGAGTTTGCAGGTTTGATAAAGTGCTTGCCGGGCAATGCCTTTCGATTGGTGAAGTAGTTTTCGGAAGATAATGCTTTGTAGGCGAAATTATATGTAAAAAAACAGGTGAAGTACAAACAATTTGGCCTATTTTGCGTATTGTTTGAATAGTTTAGGAAAGAAGAATATTAACATAATATATTGAATATGGGCATTTGTACCCAAGCGTTAACTGACGTAAGGCGGAAAAGCAGGATCATTCACCTTTTTATGTTCCTTGTTGTCTTTGCTGGTATTAATATACATACCGTTGCGCAGCAATACCAGTACAATACGAATTGTGCAGGAGGTGTAATATCTGCTGCCGATGTTTTGGCGATGGCACAAACAGGAGGTGGGGCATTTATTCCTATTGATGATCGAGTAGATGGTGAATGGTCTGCTACTGGTGGTTTGACATTTTCAACGATTGATGAAAATGCATTAATCCGCAAAACAGCAACAGGGAATAATAATTACCAGTTAGATTGGACGGTTGATGGTACTACTTATGATATTTTACTTAAAACTCAAGCTGGTTTATCTGCACCGACAGTAATTGATTTCTCAGCTGTTGATCCTAATCCTTGTGGAGTCCCTTATAATGCTCAGGCAGTGATTACAATATCAGGAGGTTCTGGTAATTATAATATAAACATTGTTGATGAATTATCAAATGTCAAGTATTCTAGTGTTCTAACGAGCCCTGTCAATAATTTACCTATTAACTTGGGTAGTGAATCTACAGACAAAACTTATACAATTACAACAGTTAGTGATGGAGGAGGCTGTGTTGCTGATGTAACAGGTGTTACTTCTGTTTCTTTTACAAATACAACCCCACAGATATTTAATCTTCAAGATATTGCTGGCAATACAAGTGTTTCAGGTTGTTCGAGTTCGGGGGTAGATTTGTATTTGGAAAATAGTGAACCTAATGTGTCTTACAAAGTCCTCGCAGGTGCTACAACTGCACTTGGACCTGTTGATGGTAATAGTAGTGGTGCTGCGTTGTATTTAGGCACTGTAAATACTATTGGTACAACTTCTTATTATGTAGAAGCAACACATAGTTCTGGTTGTACGCAAGTGATGGGCAATATGCAAGTTACTTTATCTAGTAGTCCGGTTGCTTTAATTCCAGTAGGCTCAAATTTCGAAAAGTGTTTTGGCTCACCAGACCAGTTTGACATTACACTTAATATTTCCCCAACTACAGAAGGACCTTGGGATGTGGTGATGACGGATGGCGTAAATGATTATCCTTTTGTCGCCAATACCTTTGATGATACTTGGCGAACGCCTAATTTGCAGACTACTACTACTCTTACGGTTAAGTCAATTGAGGATAGAAATGGTTGTATTAATACAATAAATAATGGTTCTGCATTAATTACGGTTAATCCTAGACCAGCTGTAACTTTAGTCAGTCCTAATCAAGTCTGTTTGGGCAACACCATTAACTTATCGACAACAGTAGCACCTATTGGTATAGGAATTACAAATTACGATTGGAGTACAGGGGTAAATGGCGCAACAGCCGATAACATTAATGTATTAGAAACATTAGCCGGGAATTACCTTTATGACGTAACCGTAACCTCGGATAAAGGATGTACAGGTACCGCAGCTAAAAACATAACGGTTAACCCATTACCAGTTGTGTCATTTACATCGCCAGATTATGTGCTCTGTAAGGATGATCCGGCTGTTGTTTTATCGAGTGTTCCCGCTTCGGGAGGTAGTTATAATATTGGCTCTACAAGTTTTGATCCATCTATTATGCCTGTAGGTACACAGAGTGTAGTATTTACATATACCGATGTAGCCACTGGGTGCTCAAATACTGATGCTAAGAATTTCACCGTAAATCCAGTGCCAAATGTCTCAGTAACAGGAGTTAATGGGGCTTACTGTGCAGATGCAGGCCTTTTAGTTATACAAGGTAATCCTCCAGGTGGAGGTGCTGTGCCTAATGGAACATTTTCCTGTTTCCCAAATGGTGCCTTCTTTAGTGATAATGGGGATGGTACGGCCAATTTTAATACGATGTCGGCTGTATTAGATCAAGGTGCAGGGGACTATATTTTTTCCTATACGGCTATAAACGCTTTAGGATGTGATGCGACTGCAACGAATACGATAACAGTACATCCTGATCTGAATACAACGATTAACTTCTCTGGATTAAATAATTTTTATTGTGGCGATGTTGTTGGAGAAACGGTGAACTTAATTGGCAATATTGCTGGTCAAGGAAGTTTTAGTATTGCGCCAGCATGGGCGGCTTCTGGTGCCGATCCCGCATTTGTAGATAATGCCGATGGTACTGCAACATTTTTTCCTACGAAAGCTGGAGGGGGTACGTTTAATATAACCTACGAATATACCGACGCCAATGGATGTACCGGACGTAGAACCAGAACAACAACTGTTGGTGCTACTTTAGTATTTAGCCTTGACGGTCAAGTATTTTGTCAGGGTGATCCGGTTCAAACACTTTCGGCTACGCCTTTGGGTGGTACCTTCTCTATTGAAGCGCCAGACGGAACAATACATGCGCCAATTGCAAATAATGATAATGCTTGGTTCGATCCAAGTACTAGAATGCCGGGTATCTACCAAGTGACTTATCAGTATGCAAATGCAACAGGTTGCTTGACAAAGCAAACTTATCCAGTTGAGATTAAGAAAGCACCATATACCGATTTCACAATTGAGGGTAGTGGAAAGTACTGTGAGCAAGGTACTCGAGTTAGATTAACTAAAATTACCTCAAATCCAGGTGTTTTCTCAGGAACAGGAGTAACAGAACAGAGTAATGTTTATTATTTCAATCCAAACATGGCCGGTTCTGGTATTCATACCATAACGTTTACAACTGACAGTCTTGGGTGTACTTCAAGCCAAACCTTAGATGTAGAGGTAGTCACCTCACCTGTATTAGATATTCAGCTCGATCCAAGTTTGCAATATTGTGATAATGAGAGTGCTGTTGTGATCGAGGGTTTGGTTGATGGTACTACAAATCTAACAGGTAATTTCACAAGTGACCTTAATCCGGGTGGTGATGCACTTGTTCTGAATGTATACGGACCACAAGGAATTATTGCCGATGATGGTAAAGGATGGTTAGATCCTGCAGTTGGACCAGGTAATTATGATGTAACCTATATTTATGAAAACCCAGGGAATGGCTGTGTTTATCAATATACAGAGAATATAGAGGTCGTAAAATCAGATGGTGCTAACTTTAATGGTGTAGATAACGCTGCCGTCCTATGTCAAGGTACCGGAATTGTTAACCTATATGGACTTTTACCTAATGGTGGAACTGGAAGATTTCCAACACAAAACCCACTTGATCCAGCACCTGATGCAAGTGCAGATCCTGATAAAAATACTGGAGTAGTTAATTCTGGACTATTGGATGGAGAGGCTTCTTTTGATACAAGGCTTTTAAGCCCAGGGAATTATACATTAGTTTACGAATACACTAATGCTTCTGGCTGTGTAACTTATAATGAAAAAACGTTCTCAATTGTTGAAGGACCGGTTGATGTTTACCAAGTAACAGGAGGAGGCGCTTATTGTGTTGATGATCCTGTTGCAACAAAAGGTGTAACTATCGGTATTGATGGTTCTACTTCTGGAGTCACTTATGAATTGAGATTGGGAGGAACAGTTAAACAAACAAAAGTTGGTCCAGCTATCGGTGGCCCAATGAACTTCGATAATTTAGTAACTGAACTAGGAACTTATTCTGTATGGGCTAAACTAGGTGGCTGCGAAGCACCTATGATTGGTAATGTTAATGTTGTAGTTTATGATCTACTACTTCAACTTGATGGGGCAAATGCTATTCAACATATTAGTTGCCAGGGAGCTAATGATGGTGAGGTCAAACTCCTTGCCTCAGGTGGAAGTGGTAATTATCTGTTTGAGTCGAGTTATAATTCAGGTGCATGGGTAGCCAATTCTAATACCACACTTGATCATTTTGTTGGTCTTGCGCCAGGAAACTATAGATTTAGAATTACAGATTTATCACCTGAAGCTTGTGCGTTGCCAAATGGGCGTATGGTTGATGTGGATGTTTTGTCACCTGCAACAAGTTTAAATACTACATACACTCAACTCACTAAAAATGGTTGCGACTGTTCTTCTACGCCTGCCACTTGTGATGGTTCAGCAGTAATAAATATTTCAGGAGGAACTAAGTTCACTGATTTAGTAAGCTACCCAAGTGGCTACTTAGTTGAGTGGCCGCCTGCTGTAACGAACCTAAGTGCAGATTTATTAACCGCGAGTTTATTGTCGGAAGGTACATATACTGTTGATGTTACAGATGCTAATGGTTGTACTTCATCAGTAATTGTAACCATTGATAAAGAAAATGACTTAACACTTGTCCTTGATGGTCAGGATGATAACTTATGTTTCGGTGCTGATGAAGCAAAAGCTAGAGTGACCGCTGGTGGTGGTTCAGGTCATTACCAATTCTCTTACGATGGTGGAGCCAATTGGTCACTTTCAACGACAGTTAATTCTTTTGAAACAGGAATTTTATCAACAGGAAATCATCAAGTGCTTGTAAAAGATGCACATCACGAACATTGTACTCTTGGGTTTACAGTAACGATTGTTGGTCCGTCTAGTGCATTATCATTAGCGGTAACGGCTGAAGCAGAATCTTGTATTGGTCTTAATGATGGTTCTATATCACTGAATATCAATGGAGGAACACCTCCTTATCGTTATCAGTTAGATGGTGCTGGACCAATAGTTGCAGTACCAGCAAGCTTAGTCATTCCAGTTTCTGTGTCAGGGGCACATACGATTTCACTTCTAGATGCAAATAATTGTTCTGTAAATGAGGTGTTTACGATCCAAAATGCGCCATTAATAACTTTATCAGGGCTAACGACAAATGCGAGTTGTGACACCAATGCAGATGGTAGGGTTGAGCTTTCAGCTCATCCTAGCAATGTTAATTATGTTTACTCTAAGGATGGCGTTAACTGGCAAGCTTCACCAACTTTTGAATTCTTAAGTGCAGGGGTATATAATTTTAGTGTTAGAGATAATGTTAACGGATGTACAGCTAGCTTGCCTGGCATTACTATTTCTGATGACGCACCAATTGTTATTAACCCGGCACTGATAAATAATCATGTAATCTGTTCAGGAGAATCAAATGGTTCATTTACAACATCGGCTTCTGGTGGTGCGGTGACTGGTTCTTTCGAATATGCGATTTCGACTGATGCTGGTGGAAATCCGATTTGGCAAGACTCACCAGTTTTTTCAAATTTATCGGCTGCCACTTATCCGATGTGGGTGAGAAACAAAGGTACATTGTGTGAAACTTTTCAAGCGGATTATGTAATTATCACTAATCCAACCGCACCTTTGTCTATTAGTTTAAATAGCAAGAATAACATTGATTGTGTTAATGGAACGAATGGTGAAATTAATGTTGATGTTACTGGTGGTTGGGGAGCTAATTCTTACCAATGGAGAAATAAATCTACAAACGAAAATTTTGGAACAACTCAGGATTTAAATAGTATCAATGCAGGCAAACGTGTTGCTGGTGCAACGTATAGTTTGACTGTAACCGATGCCTTAGGTTGTGTTCAGAATTTTGAAGAAATAATTACAGAACCACTGGCTTGGAATGTTAGTATTACGACTACACCTAATACAGTTACCAATGCTGGCACCGATCCATTAATTATTGGAGATGGATCGGCAAGTTTAAATCCAGTAAGCGAAGGAAGTGATCCAGCAAATTATTCCTACGAATGGTTTGATAGTTCAAATACTTCAATTGCTACCGGTGTTACTTCAATTTCAAATCTCGACCCTGGATCATATTATGTAATTGTAACCGGAGATGCCGCTACTTGTTTTCATCGAGAAGATTTTATAATTGGAGATACTACTATTCCATTAGCCATTTCGGTAACCAAAGTTGATGCCGCATGTTATGGTGAAAACGGCAATTTGATTATTTCGATAACTGGAGGTTCACCAAATTACGATATTCAATACCAAAGAGATGCAGATCCAATACAAGCTATTAATGGAACAGCCTTAAATTATCATAATATACTAGGAGCTGCTGGTACTTATACAGTTACTGTTCAAGATTCTAAAGGTGGTGTTGTTACAAGAACAGTTACAATTGTTGAGCCTGTTGAGTTCACGGTTTCTGCAACTGAGTCTTACAATAATTGTGAAGCAAGTATTGCTGTTAGTATTTCTCAGGTTGATGATTATTCTATAAGTTGGGTTGTTCCAGCTGGAGCACCAGCTATTGTTACACCTGATGTGAGTGCAGGTAATGCTTTTGCTGTTAATGGTTTAACTTATGAAGGGGATTATATTGTAACGGTACAAAATAAAGTTAGTCTATGTTCTCAGTCTGTATTAGTTACTGTAAGTGAGCCTAAAATCCTTGTATCAGAGGATCTTACGCAACATGTCAATTTACTTTGTAATGGTGTAGATAATGGTTACCTAGCTGTCGATGTTACGGGTAGAGCACCGGGACATGTCTTTAATTATGTTTGGCAGAATATCACCACTGGTGCACCAAGTGTCAATACCGGAAGTACGCCATCTATTGGTGCTTCTCATGCTGTTGATGCTGGCGAATGGCAAGTAACCGTTTCGTCAGCTGACAATTGTACTTTTATTCTGTCCGGATTAATGGTTACTGAACCATTGGCACTAACGATGACTGACCCACTGGTTACAAATATTTCTACATGTTCCATTGATGAGTCAGGTCAGGTTCAGGTTTCCATAGCTGGTGGTGTAGCACCTTATACCGTTGAAGTTACAAATGGTATTGTTACGGAAACAAAAACGTCTTCGGCTTCTGCATTTACATTCAGTAATTTACAATCAAGTAATGCGTATACCATTAGTGTTACTGATGCAAATATGTGTGCTTCAGTTGTTAAACCATTCGTAGTTGAAGCACCTGATGAAATTGTGGTGACTAATTTTACTGGAAATATTTCTTGTTTTGGCATTAACGATGGATCAATATCGTTCGATATTACAGGTGGTGTAAAAAATGCCAGTAACCGAAATGTTTATGACGTGGTTATAACGGGTGATAATGGTTATAACTATGGTTTTCAAATAAATGAAATCACAATTCCACATTATTCATATCTTTTAAATGGTTTATCGCCTGGTAATTATAATGTTAAAATTTGGGATAATTTAGCGACGGTAGATCCGACAAATTCATGTCCGAATCCTGCCTACGAAGGAAATCTATCATTAGCACATTTAGAAGTAGGTGCTACGTTGGTTAATAAAACATGTGCTGGTGGAGCCGATAATGGCTCGATCGAAATTCTAGTCGAAGGTAGCGCAGATTACTCATGGCAGTGGACTTATCCGAATGGATCTGTTATCAGTTCACCTGGAGTTATTAATCAATATAACTTGACCTCTGGTGACTATACCCTTGTGGTCACTGATAATATTAGAGCATGTTCTTTACCTGCCCAAGTATACAGTATTGACAATGAGCGTGATTTGCAAATAACAAATTTTGATGTAAAAGATGTAAATTGCTATAACGAGGCCAATGGATCAATAACAAATATCACGCATAATGCACTTAACCCAGTTGTATTTAATTGGACTGGTGTTAATGCTGGTAGTGAAAATTTACTTGAGCAAGTTAATTTAGCTGCAGGATTTTATCAGTTGGAGATTGAAGAGGCTGGTGATGGTTGCACGACTTCACAAGTTTTTGAGATTAAAGAACCAAATAATATTCACTATACGCTTAGTAATACGATGACTTGTGGTCCTTTTAATCAACACATTAGTGTTAATGGACTTACAGGAGGAAATGGTGCGGTCGCTAATTATACTTACCAATGGACTGGTCCAAATGGTATTTTATTACCAGACGTTACCGATAATATAAATGTAACGCAAGGTGGTACATATACGGTTACTGTAAGCGATGAAGGAGGAGTGTGTGCCGAGACAAGATCCATTATCGTTGAGGGAGTTATGTCGGTAGTTGTTACTAATAAGACAGATGTAAGTTGTTTTAACTTAAGTGATGGTAGTATTGAAGTGTCTATTCAAGGTGGGCCTATCGATCGATTGTTTGTATACAATTGGGAAGTGTTCAATGGTACAGTTTGGGTTTCAACTGGTACGCCAGTAAGCGATGCATCAATTAGTAATGTAGGAAAAGGTAGGTATCGTGTAAGGGTTAGTGCGCAAAATGCTGCTTATCTGTGTGATATTACTTCAAATGAAATTGAAATTACTGAGCCTGTTGAAGTTCAGTATGTCAATATTAATAAACAAGATATAACAACATGTGCTGGTGAGGCACGTGGTGTGATTGAGCTTTCTGTCACGGGAGGTAATGGAATATATCACCTCGATTACACAGGTGATAATGTGACAGACATGATTTCTAATGATGGTTTGTTTAGAATTGAGAACTTAGTTGCAGCGACTTATCAATTAAACTTATCTGATGCGAATGGCTGTAGGACAAATCCATTGATTGAAAATGTCGTTATTACAGAGCCTGATCCTATTGTTGTTACAGTTGATCAAGCCGCTACAGCTATTGATTGTGAGGTAGATGGCGGTGGTCAGATTGTATTTAATGTGCAAGGTGGAAATAAAGATGGTGCAGGTAATCCATCATATAAAATATTAGTAAGTGGACAAGCCGAACGCACGGTTAATGTTGAAGGAGACGTCACTTACACAGGTTTAAGTGCTGGTGATTATACCATTGTGGTACAAGATAATTTGGCCAGTACGCAAACGATTTGTACAACTGTTGAAGACTTTGTTAAGCTTCAGCTTTTAACCATTGATGGTATTACTGTTGATAATACATGTGCGAATACTGCTTCTAACGTTGGAGCAATACGCAACATCACAATTTCTGGTGCTTCAGCTAATTTGACTTGGAGATGGGATGAAGTAGCTGGTGATGCTGTGACAGATAATACAGCGCTGAATCAAGAAAGCTTACCTGCAGGTAGGTATGTTCTTGAAGTTCAGGATTTAGATCGGTCTTGTACTGTTGTAAAAGAATTTATTATTGGCACGGCTACCTCTTTAAGTATTACTGGTGTTGCCGTACCAATTACGTGTAATGGAGCTAATGATGGGAAAATTTCCGCAATTACAGTCTCTGGAACATCAGATTACACTTTTACTTGGTCAGGAAGTGGAGCTGTAGATAATACCAGAATCGATGGCCAAGAGAACCTTGTTGCTGGAAGTTATGTATTGGATATTCAGGATAATATAAATGGATGTCGCGTAAGTGAGACTTGGCTGATTGAAGAGCCAACGCCAATTACCTATGATCTTCAGTTTAATGTTGAGAACTGTACACCATATGCCCGTGGCATAGATGTGATAAATCCTTCTGGAGGTAATGCACTTGTGCCAGCAGACTATACTTATACCTGGTCAGGACCGGGAAGTGTTGTTTATTCTGGTCAGAATTTAACAGGGCTAACAGTTGGGGGAATCTATGAAGTGACGGTTGCAGATAATAACTGTGGTGTAACCAAATCAATTGATATACCTGAACAAGTTGTTATCACACCAACGATTACAGAACTATCATGTAACAATAGTACTAATGGGGCGATTGCTATATCGATTACTGGAGGATCCGGTGATTTTAGTTATCAATGGACCAAAGATGGAGTTGCTTATAAAGCGGGGCCAAACATTACGGATATCGACTTAAGTAATTTAGCTTTTGGTAATTATGAGCTAACGCTTACGGATAATGTTGAATCGGATGGTGCAAATTGCACTTATGTTTGGGCATACAACTTAACTAACCCTGTTGCTATCGTGGTGAATGGTACAGCAACGAATATTATTTGTAATGGTGACAACAATGGACAAATTGCAATTAACGTAGTTGGTGGCTCAGGAATTTATACTTATAGCTGGACTACGATTGATGGCTCAGGGTTAGTAGCTACTGCTCAAAATCAGGCAGGTCTGTCAGGCGGAACCTACTCTGTGGTGGTGGAAGACAATCAAGGCTGTTTCTCTGTTGTTGAAGATTTTGTCGTTGTTGAACCAGATGCGATTGATTTTACTTATGTAGTAACTGATACACAATGTGATGGTACAAATGGTGCCATTGATGTAACGCCTAGTGGAGGAAGTGGTACATACGCTTACCATTGGAGTGCGACAGATGGCGGTGTGGTAAATGCAGTTGATAAGGATCAACAAGATATCGCAGGTGTACCTGGAGGAACTTATTTACTTAAAGTTTGGGACGCAGATCCATTAGAAAATAGAACAGCTTGCTTTGTTGAAAAAACTATTGTACTCACATCAGCTATAGGCATTAATCCATTCGTAAAAAATCAAACATGTGCCAATTCAGAGAATGGAGAGATTGCAATTGATGTATTCGGAGGAACAGGACCATATACTTTTGAATGGTCAACTGTAGACGGCAATGCATCGAAATTGGATGTAAATGCACAGAATCAGTCCCAATTATCGTCAGGTAATTATAAGGTTAAAATAACCGACTCAAAAGCGCCTGTGGCATGTGTGAGTGAGTTTGATATCGTAGTTGGATTAGATACCAATATTGAAGTAATTAGCAACATTAGCCCAGTACATTGTAATGCTTCAAATTCAGGAGCTATAACATTGGTTCAAGTATCTGGTGGTTTAGCAGGCAACTATACCTTTGAATGGTCTGGTTCAGGCAGTGGCTTAGTTGTTAACCAGCGTAACCAAACGGGCCTTACCGTTGGTAATTATAAGGTAAAAATTACAGATGTTGATACCGGTTGTTTTATTGAGGAGACTTTCAATATTACGGAGCCAACACCGCTGGCGGTAAGTGTCGATAATGTGACCGATGTACTTTGCAAAGGTTTATCTACAGGTGCTATTACAGTGTCAACTTCAGGCGGCGTGCCTTTTATTGACGCAGGTGGTAATCCTTATTACGAATACACATGGATTGGACCGTCAGCTACTCTGGTGCAAGATTCCCCTGTTCAGGCCAACCTGTCGGTTGGAACATACACGGTAACTGTAAACGATTTAAATGGTTGTGCCTTCCCTCCTATAGATATTGAGGTTAAGGAGCCAGCTCTTGAATTAACAGCTGTACTAGATAATATTATTGATGTTAGTGCGACTGGTGGAAACGATGGTGAGATATTCATTTCTGTTAATGGGGGTACAGGTGGTAAAACCATTACTTGGACTGGTATTGACCTACTTGGTAACCCAATTGTGGGTATCACTCAAAATACCGTTAACCCGCGCGACCTAATTGCAGGAACATATAAGGTTGAAGTTGAAGATGACAATTCCTGTCCAGTCAGCATTGAAGGAATTGTTGTTGAAGAACCGAATATGCCGCTAAGCATGACGGTGTTGAAGGAAAATATTAGGCCGTGTCATGGTGGAACCAATGGTACCATTTCGGTTACGGCTAATGGAGGCACTGCCCCTTATATTATTAGGTTATACAATTCAGCCAATACACTTGTCCAGTCTGTTAATGCCGATGCATTAAGTCAAACAGGCTTGGCGTCAGATGTGTACCGAATTGAAATTGAAGATAATGGTGGTAATGTTATAACCAATGCTAATGTTATTATTAGTGAACCAAATGTGTTAAGTATTGCAGGTACTGTTACCCAAAATATAAACTGTAATGCGGCAAATACAGGTACCTTAACTTATCAGGTCAATGGTGGAGTAGTGAATGCATCAGGGTACTATAAGGTGATAATTACAGGGCCTAATGGTTTCCGTCAGGAGTTAACAAATGTGGAAGAGGCCATAACTTACACCCTACCTAATCTTTATGCCGGTGGATACTGGTTGTCTGTTATCGATGACAGTAAAGAAGACGGCGCATTTGTATTGAGTGAGAACTGTACTGCGGAAACTACACTGAGTATAACTCAACCAGAAGCAGTGGTTGATGTTAATAACAACGCAAACATTTGTGTAGGAGAATCATCAGCCTTGCAGCTTACCGTAAGCAATTATCCAGTTAGTGTTGCTAACCCATTGCAGATTACATTAAGTGATGGTACAACTGCTACATTAACTTCGATT
>Ga0193951_1000696_pt1 | contig 15069 bp, 9 predicted proteins | sample BB_2_MG_FD_140370 | JGI IMG/M metagenome (GOLD analysis project Ga0193951, IMG submission 140370) | Microbial mat bacterial communities from the Broadkill River, Lewes, Delaware, United States - BB_2_MG | ecosystem: Environmental > Aquatic > Freshwater > River > Microbial mats | place: USA... | reverse complement strand
TTACCGAAGGTATTCCTATTGCCGATATGGTGAAGGCAAAGGCTTTTGTAGATAAGCATGGTGTTACACTTATTGGCCCTAATTGCCCAGGAATTATTACTGCTGACGAGTGTAAGGTTGGAATTATGCCTGGTTTTATTTTTAAAAAAGGATCTGTTGGTGTAATATCAAAATCGGGTACTCTTACTTACGAGGCCGTAGATCAGTTGTCTAGGGTAGGACTTGGACAAACAACAGCTATTGGCATTGGTGGCGATCCTATTATTGGCACATCAACCCTTGATGCTGTTAAATTGTTTATGAACGATCCGGAAACAAAAGGTATAGTTTTGATTGGCGAAATTGGAGGCGATATGGAGGCCGAAGCTGCTCGTTGGATTAAAGATAACGGAACAAAGCCCGTTGTTGGCTTTATTGCTGGACAAACAGCACCAAAAGGCAAACGAATGGGACACGCTGGTGCAATTATTGGTGGTAAAGACGATACTGCCCAAGCCAAAATGAAGATTATGGCCGAGTGTGGTATACATGTGGTTAACTCGCCTGCTAATATTGGAAAGAAAATGAAAGAGGTGTTAGAAGTTAAAAGTTAATTTACCTGATAGCGTCTGCAAGACCTGTCAGCGTTGATTGAAAAAGTTAAAAGTAAATCTATCTGATAGCATCTGAAAGATCTGTCAGCGTTGATTGGAAAAAATAAAAGTTGAACTACCTGACAGCGTCTGCAAGACCTGTCAGCGTTGCTTGAAGAAGTTGAAAGATGAACAACCTGATAGCGTCTGAAAGACCTGTCAGCGTTGGTTGAAAAAAATAAAAGTTGATCTACCTGATAGCATCTGCAAGATTTGTCAGAGTTGCTTTAAGAAGTTAAAAGTCAACAAACCTGACAGCGTCTGCAAGACCTGTCAGCGTTGGTTAATAATAGTTATAAAGTTTAAAAATAGAGACACACTTACGCGCGACTACAAATAAAAAAAACAGCCACCAGTAAATATTACCAGTGGCTGTTTTTTATTGATAGTAACTATTCTAGTTTTCCGATGGTACATCCTCTGTTTTGCGGCTGCCACGTTGTTTTGCCAAGGTCTGGTTTTTGTCGATTATTGTTTGTAAACCAGCTTGTAACTGTAGCCAAGGTTCGGTTTTAATAACCAGACAATTTACGTTAATAACTGCCCAAATATTATTTAATACCTCTTTTAGTTTTTTCCACTCTTCGTCTGATTTTAATTTCGATTGGTTAGTGATAAAAGTATCTCGCGTAACTATGCCTGCTGTCAAATTATTAAGCGATTCTCTAACCCTGTCAAAATAAGGCTCGGCACCAATAGCTATAGACGCTTCCTTAAGCTCGGGCACTCTATCTTTTTCGTCGAGCAAGTTTTCGGCTCTACTCTGTTGTTTTGAATAGCCAAAGTTTTCTAGCGACCATCCCTCTTTTTTAAGAAGATTTTCTAACAATCTAGCGTTTGTGGCTTCTTCGTCATTGTTAGAGTAGGTTTTACTTTTAATAAAGTACTTTGTGCTACGAAAATCGTTATTAAAAATATTATCTAGAGCAATAATATTTTCCGACAGAGTAATTGTGTTACTCTTGTGCATGGCCTCGTTTAAATTTAATAATAAGCCATTAGCATCAGTCGATAAGTTGTTTAACGTAGAGTCTTCAATAGCCGATTTAGCTACTCGTGCTAAGAACTGACTGGCAAAAGAGTATGCCAAATCTAATGTGAAATTGTTAGTGGTAATAGGTTCCATAATTTGTAATATTTTATTAATAATAAAGTTGATTTATAAAGTCTAATTTTAACGGTGTTTTAAAAATAAAAAATATATAACAAACTACAATTAAGATTTATAAAAAAAACATCGAACGTTAATTTGCTATTGAGAAAAGTTTTTTCTCCCTCCTTAGGTGAATTTGATAGCCTAACAGTTTTTTTATCGCCTCTCGAGGCTCGGGCGGCAGCCTAACAGTTTTTTTATCGTCACTTTAGGTTCGGGCGGCAGCCTAACAGTTTTTTTATCGTCACTTTAGGTTCGGGCGACAGCCTAACAATTTTTTTATTGCTTCTCGAAGCTCGGGCGACAGCCTAACAGTTTTTTTATTGCCACTCGAGGCTCGGGCGGCAGCCTAACAGTTTTTTTATTGCTTCTCGAGGTTCGGGCGACAGCCTAACAGTTTTTTTATTGCCTCTCGAGGCTCGGGCGACAGCCTAACAGTTTTTTTATCGCCACTTGAGGCTCGGGCGGCAGCCTAACAGTTTTTTTATTACCACTCGAGGTTCGGGCGACAGCCTAACAGTTTTTTTATTGCCTGTCGAGGCTCGGGAGACAGCCTAACAGTTTTTTTGTTGCCACTTGAGGTTCGGGCAGCAGCCTAACAGTTTTTTTATTGCCACTTGAGGCTCGTGCGGCAGCCTGACAATTTTTTTGGTGGAATTTGAACCTAAGGTTGGGTTGGCTGTGTGGTGTTTGGGTAGAGACGTTGCATGCAACGTCTGTACGGAAGATTGTGAAAAATAGGGGATGTTTATTGGTTGTTTTGGTAGTAGTTAAAAATTGTCTGAAATAGGAGTATGCAGATTTAAAGATTTTAGGATTAGCCATTTTATACTGCACAAAAAATCCTAAAATCCTGTAATCCTAAAAATCATAAGGCACGAGCTACATGAAGCCTGCAAACTGCTCTGCAAAACTAAAACAAAGCTCGCGCCAGCTATTTTAAATAAACCAATTTTATGCATTTTATATTTTAAGCATTGGTTAGAAAAATATAACTATTGTATACATTGTCGAGATTAGTATTTTGTTCTACCTATAAAATAAACACTGGAGTGATGAAAAATAAATTCCCTGAGTACAAAAAGAAGACAATTATATTATTAGCCTTAGCCATTATTGTTGGAGGTGGTTACAAAGCCATATTTAAGTTTATTGAGAATTACATTGTAAAATATATAACCAATAAAATAGACTACAATAGCTTTGTGAGCTTCATTTTTGTAGTAATAGCTATTGGCATTATTACAATGCAGCTTCGCTTGATAAAGAATAAATACAAACCCTCGTTTACACAGGTAGTAGTATTTTTAGCGTGTTTTGCTTTATACATTTTAGCTTTAACTATTGGAGATATAAAATGGCAATGGCATTACTTTTTTGAGCAAACCGAAAATAAAGATTTATGGTACAGTTTTATTTTTAAAGTAAAGTTGGTTGATGTTTTAATTTTACTGATTACTTACCCTGTTGTATTTGCACTTAGTAAAGCGATTGATTTTAGAATACCAATAAAACATAGTTATACTCATGAATTAGTTAAGAATACAGTTAATTTTTTTAGAAAAAAGGATTGGATTAAAGCTGATAAAAGACCTATTAAACAATTAACTCGATTTTTTGAACATGATAATGCTCTTGATGAACCAAATGAAAGATACGAGAAATTATCGGGCAGTTTGATTGATAAATTACTTAATGAAACTTTTCAAAATGCTTTCAGTATTGGCATAATTGGGCCTTGGGGTAATGGTAAAACGTCGTTTATAAACCATGTTAAAAGAGTACTAAAACACCAAGAAAAGCAAAATGTAGAGGTAATTAATTTTTCGCCAGCATTTAGTAATAAACCAGAGCAAATTATTGAAGATTACTTTAGTATTCTTGCCCTTAAACTAAAGAAATACGATGGCAGATTAAATCAAACACTGATTTCATATTTATCGAAACTTATGGAGGTTGGTTTTAGAGGATCGTCAAATATATCGGGATTGTTAAAAGCCGATAATTGGTTGTTTCATAATAAACCAGCGTATCTTATCTATAACGATTTAAGAGTAATATTCGGAAATTTACAGGTTAAAGTATTTGTCTTTATCGACGATGTTGACCGTTTAGAGAAGCCCGAAATAATGGAACTTTTAAAGATTATCAGAAATACTTCCGATTTTCCTAATGTGGTTTTCTTTGTTGCATACGATAAAGATTATGTTGTAAAAACTATTGATAAGGATATATCTTATATGGAAAAATATTTCCAATACGAGTTGTTTGTACCACCGCACACTTCGCGTGATTTAATTGTAGAATTTGCAACAATTGTTTTAAGTAAAAATTTAGGGAATGAGGGTTTGAAAGAGGCTATGGATTATTCGGTGTTATCTAAAATTCCTTTTTCTAAGTTTATTACAAATTTTAGAGAAGTGAAGACAATTGCTAATAGTTATTGTATGAATATGGATAAAATGGGTGAGGATGTAGACTGTATAGATATGCTACTATTTACTATTATGAATAGACTCTTCCCAAAGCAGATGCGATATATATATGATCATTTTTCTGAGGTTTTTGAGTCGCTTGATAATAACGATGATAATGTATTTATAAAAGTAAAAGAGATAGATTTAGATGGAAACAAAATGTCTATAGATGATATTATTGAACGATTATCTATAGATAATTTAGAGCGTAAAAGAATTTTTAAGGAGCTGTTTCTGTTTTTGTTTAATCAAAAAGATAATTCATTGATTCATCATACTGAAGCTGGACAAATTCCATATATGTATGAAAGCAAATCACCAGTAAGAATTTTTAATTATTACAAAATAAATAATAGTGTTTCAATCATAAATATTGATAGAATTCATATTTATTTTGAGACACTACTTAGAAAGGACGATATATCGACTGTCGAATTTTCAATAAAAATTACTACAGATAAGTTTATTGATTACACCAAAAGATTAATAGAAAATTCTATAGATACGGAGAAAATGAAGATTAAAATTGGTAATAAAGTTAAAGAACATCTATTACCGCAAAATTTAACTATGACGAAAAATATCATATATAGTTGTCATTCATTTGACGGGAATCCTTTTCAATTCTTTAATTACTCACTAGTACACAATACAAATATTGATATACTTTTTGAAGGTTATTCTGAAAAAGATTTTTATAATAGCGAGCTTTGGTATAACAGAAATATACCAACAGAATTTAAAATAAATACTATTTTAGGAATCTATGAAAATATTGCTCTGATTAGGAGTAATTATACAGAGTATAAGAATGCGTTTAAGAATAATTATTTAGGGTATGCTGAGACAGATTATAAAGACCTTTTAATTAAGTTAACGCAACAGTATTTTAATGAAATTGTTGCTTTTAATAGTAAAGCATTAGAGTTAATAGCTCAAGTTTTTGATAGTAGTTTTTATTTAAAAGACGAAGAGTTGCAATTCGGTAAATACCTTTATAGCGATATAGTTAAGTTAAAATCATATCTGTATGCTGTATCTAAATATTACAAAGATGATTGTAAATTTTATTCTGCAATTTTTAAAGTATTTACCAATAAAGAGGTGTTTAAAGATAACTGTTTTAAATGGGCTAAAGAAGAACTATTAATTAAAGAGTTTTATCATCTGTTGGAATTACATGAATTGCGTGTAGGTTATGTATCGTGGCATACTCCTTTTTTCTTTACAAATGGGTATGTGGAAAACGATATTATTCCAGTTAATACTATTTACGTTAAGCTTAATAATGGAAGGACTATTGTAAACTATAGTGAAACAACAAATAAAACAATTAATATTACAAATATTTATAACCCTTATATAATTATTGAAGGAGAAGGTGATTATGGTATTTTAATAAAAGAGTTATCAAAAATGAGTGGACACCCATTCTCTAGTTTTCCTAACTTAGGTGTTGATTTCGAAATATTCTCAATTCAAACGCATTCGAAAATACCTGAGGATTTAAAGAAGCATATAACATATTACAAACGCCAAAATGAAGAAGCTGCCGAAATAGAAACTGTTGAAGAAACAGAAGTTATAGAGTGAGCCATAAAATGTTACGTTTAGCGTATAAAACTCGATTATACCTGACAGGTTTTTAAAACCTGTCAGGTATATATGGATGTTAAAACTTCCTAATACAACTCAATAAACTCGTAACTATTCCCCGACCAATCCATAAACTTAATAAAATCGTCTTTCGATATTATAAGTGTGGCTCGGTTATCGTTAGGATGAAAACTCCATTTGTCCGACTCTAGCAATTTTTTGTCTAAGAATACATGAACATGATTTTCGGTATCGTTTATTAAAGCAAATGGCGAAACCGATCCTGGTTTTATCTTCAAATATTTTTCCATTCGTTGTTCCGAAGCAAACGAAAGTTTACCCTGTTTCAATAATTGTTCAAGATCTTTTATTTGTAACTGATATTTATGCTCAAACACCGTTAAATAATGGCGGTTTCCTTTGTGATTTCTGAAGAATAAGTTTTTGCAAAAGCCAACACCCAACCACGATTTATGCTTTATAGCCTCCTCTATTGTATGTAAAGGAGGATGTTCAATGTATTCGTATTTTATATCTAGCTTATCTAGTATTTGGTATAGTTCTGTTTGTCCTATCATGGAAGTTAAATGTTAAAAGTTGACAGTTGAAAGTTGAAAGTTAATCAACCTGACAGTGTCTGCAAGACCTGTCAGCGTTGATCAAAATAGTTAAATAATAGGCAGAAAACCTCATATATGGTATAGTTAAAAGTTGAAAGTTAAAAGTTGTCGAATATCTAAAAACTAACTACAATCAACTAACAACTACAAAAGAGCTTCAAACAGGATTTCTGCAGGGTGAAACGCAGTTTTCTGTGTTCCTTCTTTTATCTGATGACGACAACTTGTACCCGGAGCAGCTATAATAGTCTTTTCGTTGCTGTTTCTTACTGCAGGGAAAAGAACAAGCTCGCCAATTTTCTGCGATAAATCGTAATGTTCTTTTTCGTATCCAAACGATCCTGCCATACCACAACATCCCGAAGGTATCTCTTCGACGGTATAACTCTCTGGAAACGATAATATTTTTATCGATGTTTTTGTCGATGCAATAGCTTTTTGCTGACAGTGACCGTGAAGTTTTATATGTTGTTCTTTGTTGGTAAACATCTCTTTTGTAATGTTGCCTTTGTCAATTTCGCTCGAAATAAACTCGTCAAAAAGAAATGTGTTTTTGGCAATTGTTGATGCTGATATTTTATTTTCTTCTGTAGCTAGTTCAGGATATTCATCTCTAAACGAAAGTATTGCCGATGGCTCAATTCCAATTAAAGGAGTACTGTCTGAAATAACATTTTTTAGCTTATCGATATTATTGTTTGCAATTTTTTTAGCCGTTCTAACTAACCCTTTTGATAAGTATGTTCTTCCGCTAACCGAGATGTCTGCAATAATTACATTGTAGCCAATTTTTTCGAGAAAAAGAATAGCTTTTTGTCCAATATTGGCGTCGTTAACGTTGGTAAATTCGTCGCTAAAGAAATATAATGTACCTCTGTTTTTTGTCTCTGTTTTATGTTTTTTAAACCATCGGTTTAACGATTGACTATTGTACTTAGGCATTCGTCGTTTACTATTAAAACCAAGGGTTTTCATAAGAATAGGTGCAGTAATATTGCTTTGCATAATAAGATTAGTAAAAGCAGGCCATATCATTGCTAAGCCACTAAACTTGCTAATATTTGCAATAAGCCACGAACGGAATGAAATGCCGTTGCTGTCGTAATAGTGTTGAAGAAATTCGGCTTTTAGTTTTGCCATATCAACGCTCGATGGACATTCGCTTTTGCAACCTTTACACGATAAGCATAAATCTAATATCTTATAAACCTCTTTCTGATTAAATGGGTTTTTATCTGTTGAGTTTGAAATGTATTCGCGCAAGGCATTAGCTCTTGCTCGTGTGGTATTGTGCTCGTTACGGGTAGCCATAAAGCTAGGACACATTGTTCCTCCAATTTGCGATAGTTTTCGACAATCGCCCGATCCGTTACACTTTTCAACGGCTCTAATAAATCCTCCTACAGCCGAAAAGTCGAAGATAGTCTCTATGCTAGCCGTTTTTTCGCCTGGTACGTAACGTAGGTGCGAATCCATTGATGGTGTATCTACAATTTTACCCGGATTGAAGATGTTATTAGGATCCCACGTTTTTTTAATTTGTTTAAATATTTGATAGTTTTTATCGCCAACCATAATTGGAATAAACTCACCACGAAGTCGTCCGTCGCCATGTTCGCCACTTAACGAGCCTCGATATTTTTTAACCAAACGTGCAACATCTTCGGCAATTTTTTTGAAGATCACCACATGCTCTTTATCTTTTAAATTCAGAACAGGGCGAAGATGTAACTCTCCCGAACCAATATGTGCATGATAAACACAGTCTAAATTATATTTATCTAGAATAACCTTGAAGTCGTCCATATAATCGGGCAGAAGTTCCGGAATAACAGCTGTATCTTCAATAAGCGAAACAGGTTTAGCATCGCCTTCAATATTCGATAAAACACCTAATCCAGCTTTTCTTAGATTCCATACCTTTTTTGTCTCTTCTCCATATATAATAGGATAGGAGTAACCAAAGTTATTTTGTTTTAAATCGTCGATAAGTTGTTTTGTGGTGCTTTCTATCTCTTCAATTGTGTTACGTGCAAATTCAATCATTAAAATAGCACCTGGATCGCCCTCAACAAAAAATCTGTTTTTTTGCTGTTCAATATTCCCTTTGGTACACTGAAGAATTAAATTATCCATCATTTCAACAGCTGCTGGATTGTATTTCAGAGCAACTAAATTTGCTTTAAAAGCCTCTTCTTTAGTTTTGAAGTGAGCGCATAAAACACCAATGTTTTTGGGTGGTCGTTCTGTTAAATTAAGCTTTATTGCTGTATGAAATGTTAATGTACCTTCCGATCCAGAGATAAGATTACAGAAATTAAATTTTTTGTTGCTTACGTCAAAAGTGTCGCAATCGGCAAGTTGATCTAAAGCATAACCTGTGTTACGACGCTTTAAATTTGGATGAGGAAATTCGTTAAATATGTTTGAGACAGTCTCTTTATCTGATAATATCTGTTGAATATTTCTGTATAAACTTCCTTCAAAATTGTTTAATCTACATTTTTCGGTGAACTCTTCTTTCGATAGTTCTTTAAAAACAGCTTCCGATCCATCGCTTAGGAAAGTTGTGATCTCGGCAGTATGATCGCGCGCACTTCCGTACACTAACGAGTGTAATCCGCAAGAGTTATTACCAACCATTCCTCCAATAGTGCATCTGTTTGCTGTAGAAGTTTCTGGTCCAAAAAATAAATTATGAGGCTTAAGAAAATTGTTAAGCTCTTCCAGAACAACACCAGGTTCAACAATAACCCATTTCTCTTGAGTATTAAGCTCTACAATATTTTTAAAGTTTTTCGAAATATCTACAATAATACCATTCCCTACAACTTGTCCTGCAAGCGATGTTCCTGCTCCTCGTGGAATAATTGGGGTGTTGTTTTTGTTTGCATATTCAATTATTAGTTGAATATCTTTTTTTGTCTTAGGAACAACTATAGCAATGGGATATTCTTTGTATGCCGATGCGTCTGTTGCGTATATTTTTATAGTTGTTTGGTCGGTATAAATTTCACCTTCGACAGATGGTATATTTAAGCTTATTGTACTTGCCATTTTTTGATTTTTTTTTGAAGGGCTAAAGGTACAATATTATTTACGAAAAGGTTTTTTTGAATAAAAAAAAGAGACTTCGTATTGAAGTCTCTTTGTATGTTCTATGCTAGTCCAACAGCCTTTTTAAATTCCATTAAATCTTCTGTATTTAATGTCTCTTCGGCTCTGCTTAACCATCTTTTTCTAGTTTTGTCTTGTTGGGCTTTTTCGTAGTATCTAATAAAATCGGGTAATTTACGCACGTACTCCGAACGTGTTTTTAGAACTTCCTGATATTGTCGCTTGTTGAAATACATAGTGTATACTTCGTGATCAGACAAAAAGTCTACTCTATAATTATTTTGCTTTGACTTTTTAGTGTCTAAACGGCCAATACATAGTCTGAAATTGCTATGGTAAGTTCCTTCTTCTTTAAGACATTCCATTTTTCTGATTTTCCTGCCTTCGTCTAAGGTGTATTTTCTAACTCCTTTTTCCATGAAGTGCGGAATATTATGGGCGTAGGTCTCTTTGCCTTTAATAATCTTATTAGTAGCAAATTCGTCACCAAACATCTCTGCAGCTTTTTTATTATAAGCTTCTGCAGCATCTTCAGCGGTTTTAAATTCTGTTCCTAGAATATGAACTTTGCCATCGTAATAAATTTGTGCTAAAAAGTTACTCCCCGAAACGGCTACACCTTTGTAACCAGTTTTGTTGTAGTACGATTGTAATCTAGTTTTTTCAGAGTTGTTAATTCGTTTAAGGTTTGATAGTCTACAATCAAGTTTGTTGCCGTTCATAAAGAAAACAAGCTTTCTTTTTGGATCGGTAGGGATAAAATGTTCGGCAATAAGTTTGTGTAGGTAAATGGTTGTTAATTTACCTTGATGCCATTTTTGGTAAAAACCGTATCCCTGTTCATGAGCTCTAAGGTTCGAGATAATGTGAGGGTAGTTTTTCTCGAGAAAATCGTACACGTTGGCGTCAACTATGACTAACGTGTCGCTGTTTTTTAAAGGAATTTGTATTTGCATTTTGATAGCCTTTTGTTAACCTTACGGATAACATTTAATTATTTAGTTATAGTATCTGTTTTTTTTCATATCAATGGTAAATATATTAAATGAAATTTAATTACAAAAAAAAATATGCACATTGTTTTGTCTTTTTTTCTCTTAACGTCATATTATAAATGGTTAGTCCTCAATTGAATTTTTTTAGGGAGCTATTTCTGGTTAATAATTGAAAAATAATTTCCTTATCTGAAAGAGGGTTGTAAATAGGTGTTGTTTTACTATTCTTTATTTTGCAAATAGTGTTTTGTGATTGTCTTAAGAAGTACATCTGGCTTGCTTTGGCATAAACAAACCAGATATTAGTACTCCAAAAATGTCCCGATTTTAACTAAAAATAGTTAATCTGTCATATGAGAACATTTATGTTGCTCATTGACGAGTACTTAGGCGGGAATAGAATCAAAGGAATACGTTAAAAAAACGATTTCGATAATGCTCTTAAACCGCGAAAGCAATTATCATTCATCATTAAGACAGGTCTCCTGGCTTGCTTTATTCCTCATAACCTTCCCAGTTAATAATTAACCAGTGGCTTTTTTATGAAGAATTATAAAATAAAGCTTACAGTTGCGCGTCAGCTCACGTTTTTCACGTGATTCCCTTTTAAACTCAATTGAGTATCCTAATATAATATGTGAATGAACAGGTTGCTAAGATATGGAAAAATCTATAGATATAGGTTTGTTTTTTTAGAAAAAGAGTATTGTTTTAAGTTTTTATACCTATTAGTTGTTCTATGTTTTATTTCTGTGAAGTTTTTTATTGGCAATTATTCTTTGCTATTTTTAACAATCTAAAATATTAAACAAAAAAAATGAGAAAATTCTTAATTATTGTTATCTGGATTTCTTCAGTTAGTGTTGCATTAGCACAGAGTAGAGACGAAAAACTATTAAAAGGGTTTCATAATATTGGAAGTGAGCAGGTAAAAGAATATGCTAAAAAACTTTGTGGGGAAGAGTTTAAGGGAAGGCTTTCGGGGACACCTGAATATATGGATGCTGCTCACTGGGTTGCAGATAATTTTTGTAAATGGGGAATTAAGCCTATTTTAAGCGACTCATCGTATTTCCAGATGTTTAATTGTGGGTATACTATTCGTGAATCTGTTGGTAAATTGTCTGTTTTGATTACTGATAATAAAGGTAATATAGTAGAAAAGAATTTATCTTTTCCTAATGACTTTTTGCCTGGCTCAAATTCTGGATCAGGACTTATTGATGCTAATATTGTTTATGTTGGATATGGTATTTCTGCTCCTGATTTAAAGTTTGATGAATATAAAAATGTTGATGTAAAAGGCAAAGTTGTAATAATAGAATCGGGTGTTCCATATTCTGGTAATGACGAAAGTAAAATAGAGGGGTGGAACAAATATATTTCTGCCAAATATAAAGTTGATAATGCAATAAGTCATGGAGCTGTTGCAATTTTACATGTTGGATTAGTTGCCAAGCCAGGTTATCCATATAATGAAGATATTGTTTATGCTCATATTGGCGATCATATAGTTTCGGAGTTGTTTTTCGGAACAAACAAAAATTATAACTATCAAAAATCATTAATTAAAAAGTCATTGCGACCTGCATCGGTTGAAATTCAGCATCGTTTTAAAATTTCTGCTAAGACAACTCATTTTACCAATGGTGAAGTTTGTAATGTAATAGGAGTGATTGAAGGCTCTGATTCAACTTTAAAAAATGAGGTTATTATTCTTGGAGCTCATCTTGACGGGCAAGGAAACCCAGGGGCTCTTTTTTCTGGCGCCTTAGATAATGCTTCGGGTGTTGCTAATTTAATGGCTACAGCTAAGGCTTTATCTTCTATGGAAGAAAAACCAAAGCGTTCTATCTTATTTATTCTTTATGGAGGAGAAGAGGAAGGTCTTTTAGGAAGTGGACATTATGCCGATAATCCAATATTTCCACAGGAAAAAACTCTTTGTGTTGTGAATATGGATATGGTTGGTAATGGTAGCGGATTTGTTTTGACAAGAGTTGATGAATACCCTTTGCTGAAAAAGCATTTTGTTGAATCAAATAATAATTATTTACATAGAACACTTAGGACTAATTCTGACAAACGCGGAAAAGGTAATCCCAGAACTGATGGCCATTTATTATATAATAAGGGTTATCGTGCATTTGGTTTGTGGATTTCGGATAGAGAGAAACCTCTTTATTATCATCATCCATACGATACTATGGAAACTTTAACTCCTGAAATAATGGAAGATGTAGCTAAGTGGATGTTTATATCTACATACAATATTGCTAATGATTCTTCAATTGATATTAGTAAACTAGCTAAATGATATGTTCTGTAGGTCTCATTAATTAAGGTCTTTTCGATTTTTAGGATAAAAATTACCAATTAAGTATTTGAATTCCGAAAAAGATAATTACATTTGTATCGCGCACGACAGAAGCGTAAAAGATGTAGATAAATTAAACAGACAAATAAGAAATAATTATGGAAACTTTGTATACAGCAAATGTAAGGGTTGAAGGTGGTAGAAATGGTAAAGCAGTTAGTTCTGATAATGTAATAAATCTTGATTTGCGCATGCCTATTGGTTTGGGTGGAGAAGGTGGTAATTACACAAATCCTGAGCAATTATTTGCAGCAGGTTATGCTGCTTGTTTTGATGGTGCTTTAAACCTTGTTGCTCGCACTAAAAGAATTAGAATAAAAAATACAGTTGTTGATGCTGCTGTTTCTTTAGGTAAAGATGATTCAGGTTTGGGTATTTCGGTTGTTTTAGATGTTACAATTCCAGAAATCGATCGTAAAGTTGCTCGTGAGCTTTTAGATGAAGCTCATCAAGTTTGTCCTTATTCTAAAGCAACAAGAGGTAATGTCAATGTTGAGATTAACCTAAAATAATTTTCTGACAAATAAAAATTCTTTCATTTACAACATTATCCCGAAATGGTTGTTTTATTACAATATTTCGGGATTTTTAATTTATATTTTTATGAAAAGAATTTTTACAGTTATGATTTTGATTTCGGGATTTTTAATTTTTGAATCATTTTCGCAGACAGATAAAACTATGAACAAAAGTGATAGTGATGAATTTTATTCGCTTAGTGCAAAAACGCTTACCGATGGCATTGTAAATTTTTCCGATTATAAAGGAAAAGTAGTTCTTATTGTAAATACAGCTAGTAAGTGTGGATTTACACCCCAATATGCAGGTCTTCAAGAGTTGAATGAACTATATTCTAGTAAAGGTTTAGTTGTTCTGGGATTTCCATGTAATCAATTTGGTGGACAAGAACCTGGTGGAGTGAAAGAAATAGGAGAGTGTCTTGTGAACTATGGAGTCAATTTTCAGATGTTTGAAAAAGTAGATGTTAATGGTGAAAATACTCATCCTGTATTTGTTTATTTGAAAAGTAAACTTACTGGAACCTTTGGTTCTAATATTAAGTGGAATTTTACAAAATTCATTATAGATAGAGATGGTAAACCTTTTAAAAGATATGCTTCAACAACTAAACCAGAAAGTCTAGCTAAAGACATTGAGATATTATTAGGCAAGTAAAAAAAAGCAGGATTTTTATCCTGCTTGTTATTGTATTTTACCATTTTCTTTTTGGGTGATCTTCCTCTTTTGGGAACCAAACATACTCTTTTGAGTTGTCTTTTCTTCTACCTAATGGTTTTTTATCCGATTTTTTAAAATCCCCTGTTTTGTTATCTTTTTTATTGCTCTTCCACTTATCAGAGCTACTAAAAGGTCTTTTTTTATCATCGGACTTAAATTCTCTTTTAGGACCAGATTTTTTAAAGTCTCTCTTTTTATCGAATGATCTTCTTGAATCGTTGCTAGAATAGTTTCTCGATGAAACGGGTCTAGGTCTGTTGTCAACAGGATTTTCTTTAGTACCACGGTACTGAAGAACTAATCCGTTTAAGAAGTTACGTAATATCTGATCTCCACATTCTTTGTATGATGGGTGATCTTCACTACGGAAAAAAGCACTTAACTCAGTTTTTGATACTTTAAAATCTACTAAATCTAAAATTTTAATAATATCGTCGTCTGTAAGCTTTAAAGCAACTCTTAGTTTCTTTAAAATGTCGTTATTTACCATTGCAGTTTTTATATTTGGCGCAAAGTTAAGCTAAATTATGGATGTACAATATGGTGAAATAAAAAAAGCGAATCGATAAACGATTCGCTGTAATTAGTAATAATTGATTTTTGGTTACTCAGGATTTTCTATTTCCTTTAAAATTTCATTAGCAGCGTCAAGAATTCTAGTATCGTCTAAAGTAACAATGCCACCATCAGGACCTTGCTCTACATGAATACCAGCGCTTTTACCCTCGTCATAATGAGTTGCTCCAAAATAATTGCGGATAGTGTCTTCTCGCATTTGGAGCCTATCCGCAATTTTTTTCATACTACCACTAGGAAGTCTATCCTTTATGCTTCTCAGTTCATTAAATGTGATTGTCTTTGTC